>Ga0255343_1000162_pt1 | contig 119313 bp, 124 predicted proteins | sample wastewater_treat_4_FD_192413 | JGI IMG/M metagenome (GOLD analysis project Ga0255343, IMG submission 192413) | Wastewater microbial communities from Lulu Island WWTP, Vancouver, Canada - plant16 | ecosystem: Engineered > WWTP > Wastewater > Unclassified | place: Canada: Vancouver, British... | reverse complement strand
CCGTGGCGATGACCTTCTCCGTCATCTCCCGGCTCATGCGCTGGTCGGCCTCGAGAAACGCCTGCTCCTGGCCCGGCGTCGTCAGCTTGATCGTGGCCTTCGACTCGGGCTTCTTGTACTCGATGGGAGTGTTGAGGAGGAGGACCTTCGCGTTCGTGACCTTCTTCGGCATGGCCGGGTGCACCCGCTCCTTCTGGAGTACGACGCCCTCGACCAGGACCGAGTCCTCCGCGGAGCCGCCGACCTTCTTCTCGACCTTGACGTTCTCGGGGTCGACCGTTCCGTCCTCGTCGGCGACCATGCCGATGGCTTTGACCACCATTGCCGCGAACTGGTCCATGCCGATCTCGGCACTCTTGCCGGCCATGGCGGTCATCGCGAGCTGGTGGAGCAGGGGCGCGTCCGACGGACTCACCGAGCAGGCGATCCCATCGAGCAGCTCGGCCGCGCGTTCGGCCGCGAGGCGGTACCCCGCCGCGATGACGGTCGGGTGAACCTCGTCGTTCACGAGCACCTCGGCCCGGGAGAGGAGCTCGGCTGCGAGCACGACGGCCGTCGTGGTGCCGTCGCCGGCCTCCTGGTCCTGCGTCTTGGCGATCTCGACCATCATCTTCGCGGCAGGGTGCTCGATATCCATCTCGTCGACGATCGTCGCACCGTCGTTCGTGATCACGATGTCCCCGATCCCCGAGACGAGCATCTTGTCCATGCCGAGCGGGCCGAGGGTCGACCGGACCGCGTTCGCCACGGCCTTCGCTGCTGCGATGTTGTTGCCGAGCGCCTCGCGCCCCCGCGTCTGTGTCGTCCCCTCTTTCAGAATTATGATCGGCTGTCCTCCAAGCACCTGGGCCATTCTATCACACCTATGGCTGTACAGGTGCATACTGGTTCTATAAAAAATTGTCCGCTCACGAACGGCTCCCCCCGACGATGCCGGGCATCCGCGCCGTCAGATAACAGGGAGAACACGGGTCGACGCCAGGAGGCCCTCCGCCCCGGGGGGCACGTGCTGCGGCCGGGCGCCATGGTCGGCTCCCACTGCAGAGGTGTATTTATTGGCCCGGGACCAACCTGTACCAGATGTCTGCCCTGCCCGGACTGCTGGACCTCTTCCTTCACCTTGACGAGTTCCTCCTTCCCGTCATCGAGCAGTACGGCGCCTGGACCTACGCGCTCCTCTTCGTTATCATCTTCATGGAGACGGGATTCGTGGTGACGCCGTTCCTCCCGGGCGACTCCCTCCTCTTCGTCGCCGGAACCTTCGCCGGCGCCGGCGCGCTCGACATCAGGGTACTGATACCGCTCCTGCTCGCTGCGGCCGTCCTCGGTGATCACACCAACTACTGGATCGGCAGGCTCGTCGGGGAGCGGGTGCTCGCCTGGGACAACCGACTCGTCAGGCCTCAGTATGTCCGGCAGGCACAGGAGTTCTTCGACCGGCATGGCAAGAAGTCGATCTTCCTCGCCCGCTTTGTCCCGATCGTGCGAACGTTCACGCCGTTCCTCTCGGGAATCGGGAGGATGCACTACCTTGAGTTCGCGCGGTGGGAGTTTGCGGGAAGCCTTACCTGGGTTCTTCTCTTCGCGGGCGGGGGCTACTTCTTCGGGAACATTCCCATTGTCCGGGACAACCTGACCCTGATCATCATCCTGATCATCGCGGTCTCGTTCGCGGTCATCGGCCTCGGGTTCCTCGGCGAGTACCGCGATCGCGTCCGCAAGCGCCTCCGCCGCCCCTAGCATCGATTATGGATACGCTCTCGGTGCTGCTGATCGCGATCGGGCTCTCCATGGATGCCCTCGCCGTCGCGATCGGCCGGGGGGCCGCGATCCCCCGTGAAGTGCGGATCCGGGGGGCGCTGGCCATGGGCATCACCTTCGGGCTCTTCCAGGCCCTGATGCCCATCGCGGGCTGGTTCCTCGGCTCGAGCTTCGCCACCCTGGTTGGAGCGATCGACCACTGGATCGCGTTCCTGCTCCTCGCCCTGATCGGCGGCCGGATGGTATACGAGGCCGCCACCAGGTCCGGTGACGAGGAGCGGGCCCCGCTCACCCTGCAGACACTCCTGCTGCTCGCCGTCGCGACGAGCATCGACGCGCTCGCCGTCGGCGTCGGGCTCCGGTTCGCTGACCCTGCGATGCCGATCCTCGCGGCGGCGGCCCTGATCGGTGTCGTCACCTTCTCGGTCTCTCTCGGGGGAGGGCTCCTCGGCAGCCGGCTCGGTGAACGGTTCGGCAGGTCCATGGAGGCCCTGGGCGGGCTGGTGCTGATCGGGATCGGCCTGCGGATCCTGCTCGAGGACCTGGCAGGGTAGAAGAGAGGATCAGGAAGCCCCGCCGATGACGCGGCGAAGCTGGTCGTCGAGGTTCTGCAGGGAGAACGGCTTGGTCAGGACGCCGGCGAACCCGTAGTCCCGGTAGTTGGCCATCACGGGGTCGTTGGAGTACCCGCTGCAGACGATCGCCCGGACGTCGGGGTCGATCTCGAGGAGCCGGCGGATCGTCTCGACGCCGCCGAGCCCCATGGGTGTCGTCAGGTCGAGGATGACGGCGTCGAACCGATTCCCTTCGGCATCGGCCTTCTCGAAGATTTCGATCGCCATGGCGCCGTCGCAGGCGAACTCGCCGTGATACCCGAGGATGCCGAGCATCTCTTCGCCCACCTCCCGGATCATCTCCTCGTCATCCATCCAGAGGATCCGCTCGTTGCCGCGTCGTGGCTGCTCGGGGACGGCGACCTCGCGCATTACGGGGGCGTGGCTGGACGGGAAGTACACGGTGAAGGTGGTGCCGGTTCCCTCCGTCCGCGGCTCGACCTCGATGGTCCCATCGTGGTTGCGGACGATCGAGTAGGCGACCGTCAACCCGAGCCCGCTGCCGGTCTGCTTGGTGGTGAAGTACGGCTCGTAGATCTTCGAGGCGTACTCCCGGGGGATACCGATACCGGTATCGGAGAACCGGATCCGGACATATTCACCGGGCGAAAGGGTCAGGACCTCCTCGTCGGCCAGGACGACGTTCTCCGCCGAGACGGTGAGGGTCCCGCCCTCGGGCATGGCCTGGTCGGCGTTGATGACCAGGTTGTTGGTCATCTGCTTGACCTGGTCCTCGTCGGCCTCGATGGGCCAGAGGTCGTCGGGGAGGTCGAACTCGGCATGGGTCTTCGACCCGGAAAGGGCGAAGACGGTCGATTCGGCGAGAAGGTCGTGGAGCTGGAGCACTTTCTTGATCGGCTTGCCCCCCCGCGCGAAGGTCAGGAGCTGGCGTGTCAGATCGCGGGCGCGGTGGGCGGCCTTCTCGGCCTCCACGAGGCGCTCGTAGGCCTTCTGGTCCTCGGTCAGGTGCGCCTTGGCCACCAGGATATTCCCCTCTATCGCGGTGAGGGTGTTATTGAAGTCGTGGGCGATCCCGCCGGCGAGCACCCCCACCGACTCGAGCCGCTCGTTCTTGGCGAGATCCTCCTCGACCCGCCGCTCGGCCGTGAGGTCGCGGAAGACGATCACGACCCCGATGATGTCGCCGTGGGTATCGCGGACGGGGGCCACGGTCTCGCCGAGCGGCCGCTCGGTCCGGTCACGGGAGATCAGGACCATGTGCCGCGAGCGGTTCCGGGGGGATCCCTGTTGCAGGACCAGGGCCACCGGATTGCCGCAGGGCTCGCGCGTCCGCTCGTCGAAGACCTGAAAGACATCGTCGATCCGCTGACCGATCGCGTCCTGGGCCGTCCAGCCGGTCAGCTGCTCGGCCGTCCGGTTCATCAGCCCGATAGTGCCCCGCACGTCCGTCACGATGACCCCCTCGCCGATGTTCCAGAGCGTGACCGAGAGCCGCTCCTTCTCGGCCGCGAGAGCCTCCTCGGCCCGTTTCCGCTCGGTGATGTCCGACATCGCGAGCAGGATGCGGTCGGTCTCGCCTCGCTCCTCGTAGACCCACCGCGCGTTGAGGAGCATCACGCGTCTTCCGAGAACCGGGAACTCGTGGTCGAGCTCGAGCCCCGCATGCTCGTTGGAGTGCATCAGGATCTTCTCGAGCAGAGCGAGGAACTCGGGGATGTTCCATACCTGGTCCGCGAGCTCGTGGATGAACCGCCCCTCGATCTTCTCCGGGACGGTCTCGAAGGCCTCGTAGAAGGACCGGTTCGCCGAGACGATCCGCAGCCGGTTGTCGAGCACGATCAAGACCTCGCGGATGGTGTCCACGATGTTCTCGGCGTACTCCCGCGCGCGCTGCAGTTGCTGGATCTGCTCGGTCCGCTCGCGCTCGATGCTGTAGCGGATAGAGCGGTTCAGGAGGTAGCCGTTCATCTGGCCCTTGACCAGGTACGTGTAGGCGCCCTCCCGAAGGGCATGGATCGCCATCTCCTCGTCGGCGAGGCCGGAGACCACGATCACCGGGACGTGCGGTGCCACGGCCCGGATCTTGATCAGGGTCGCGAGGCCGTAGCTGTCGGGAAGGTTCAGGTCCAGCAGGATCGCGTCGAAGGGTCGCTCGGTGAGGTTTGCCAGTGCGTCGGCGAGCCGGTCGACCGGGGTCACCTCGTACCGCTCGGTGTTCATCTCAGCGAGCATCTCGCGGACGATCCGCGCGTCTCCGGGATTATCTTCGACCAGCAGTACCTGGAGCGGCTCAGGGTCCGTCGTCATCGCCTCCTCGTTCCCGGCCCGGCCCGGGTTCCACCAGGGTGTTCGCTGACAGGTATCATTCCGGCGTATCTCCCCCCATCGGGAGCCGAATAGGGCCCCGATGCCTCTGCGAGCCTCGTATTCTGGATATTTTCCTCGTTCGGCACGGCTCAGGGTTATACTTGCGCGGACTCGTTTATGTAGTTTGCGCGGATGATGGGACCTGTGTCAGGACGACGGGGGATCGGAGTAGGTAGCGTCGGCGTCGCCCGCGCCTGGAAGGCGGGCGACGCGGGACCAGTACACCCCGATGGAGCGGATCACCTCGAAGAACCGGTCGAGGTTCACGGGCTTGATGATGTAACTGTTGGCGTGGGTTCGGTACGAGAAGGAGATATCCGCGTCGGCGGACGACGTCGTCAGGACGACGACGGGGATCGCCCTGAGCCGCTCGTCTGCCTTGACCTCGCGGAGAACCTCGCGTCCGCTCTTGCGCGGGAGGTTCAGGTCGAGCAAGATCAGGTCCGGACGCGTGGCCGGATCACGGTCGACCGTGCTCCGCAGGTAGTCGATCGCCTCGACGCCGTCCCGGGCGACGGTGATCCTGACCCCGTTGCCGCTCGCTCGAAAGGCTTCCTGTATCAACCTCACGTCCCCGGCGTTGTCTTCGATAATCAACAGGCGAAGGTAGGGGGAGGCTGACGAGGCCATGTAAGACCCCAGTGGGATTCTACAGATATATAGGTTCCCGTCACGCCTGTCCGGCCGCGGCGGTATCCACCAGCAGCTCGTCGATCGCGACGACGAGCGGGCCGATCGAGACCTCGCCCTTGACGAAACTCGCCGCCGCACCGTGCGCCGAGGCGGTGCAACAGACCTCATCGTTGAGCATGCCCGAGAGCACGATCACGGGCGTGGACGGAGCCTCGAGGCGCACCGCGCTGATCGCGTCGGGACCGTCGGCATCGGGGAGCGAGAGGTCGAGGATGACGACAGCGAAGGTCCCGGCGCGGAGGGCGGCGAGTCCCTCGGCCAACCGAGACGCCGGCTCGATCCGAAACCGGCCCGGCGCCGCGTCTTCCAGGAGCTCGGTCAGAAGCCGCAGGTCCGCCGGGTTGTCCTCGATCAGGAGCAGGGGTGTCCGTTCAGACGGCATGGCAGTCCTCCTCGCTGCCCGGGAGCCAGAAGCGCTCGATCGACTGGAGCACGCGGAAGAAGTTGTCGAGGTTGACCGGCTTGATGACGTAGCAGTTCGCGTGGGAGCGGTATGCCTCCCGGATGTCCTCCTCCGCCGTGGAGATGGTCAGGACGATCACGGGTATGTCCCGCAGCCGCGGGTCGCTCTTGATCTCGGCCAGGACCTCGCGACCGTTCTTTCGGGGCAGGTTCAGGTCGAGCAGGATCAGGTCCGGGCGCGGCGCCGAGACGTAGGCGCCTGAACGGTGGAGGAAGGCGAGCGCCTCCACGCCGTCGTTGACCACGTGGAGGACGTGGCCGCCGCAGATCTCGCGGAGCGCCTCCCTGATGAGCCTTATGTCGCCCTGGCTGTCCTCCACGAGCAGTATCTCCCGCCCGCCGTCGCTGGCCATGGGCCCGAGGCCGGCGCGTGCTCCGCGGGCGTTCATCCGGCCCCTCCCGGCGGCCCAACGCGGTGCCAGGCGACCGTTGCGTCCCCGCCGTTTCCCTTCGTCGGAGTCATGTACCTCTGCCTACGGCGTCTCCGTGCGTAGATCGAGGCCGACCAGTACCCGGTCCGTGTTCGAGAGGTCGCCGATGATCTTACGCATGGGCGTGGGTAGTTTCCGGATCAACGTTGGGATGGCGATGATCTGGTCGCCGGCGGCGAGCTGCGGGTGTTCGAGCAGGTCGATCACCTCGATGGAGTAACGACCGGCGAGGTGCTCGGCGCAGATCCGCTTCAGGTTCGCGAACGCCGCGAGCGATCGGGGACTCTGGCCCGCGACATAGAGTTTCAGGGTCCAGAACCCGTCGGGCATGAGGATGTCGCCGTACTCAACGTTCTCCTCCTCCTGCATCGTATCCTTCATGGCCCCCCCTCCCCATTAAGGGTTCTCATGAACCCTCGACCCTGTCCCCGCCGCGCGGCCGGGTTGCCGTGCGCTGGTCCTTGGCCGCGGCCTCCTCACGGAGCTCGTCTTCCCGGGCCTGCTGCACCATCTCGTCCTCGATCGTCCTCGATTTCGGCTGCGAGCAGGGTGATCCGGGCCTCGAGCGCCCGGCGGTTGCGATCGAGAGCGTGACGATGACCTCTCCCCCGGTATCGAGGTGGAAACCATCGCGAGTCCACGGTGAAGACAGAGGCCTGGGAGGAGGAGGCATTCATGGTGATGCACCGCCTCTGACAGCGCCACTATTTCAAAGTGACGCAGTGCCGTAGAGTCCGCGGACAGCCCGGTCGATCCGTGCCTCGAGGTCGCCCCGGCGGTCTTCCGCACCGGGATCCCTTCTATCAGCCAGGTCCATTCGCTTGCCGACAAGGGCCGCGATCTCCTCTCCCAGACGTCGTTCCCGGTCGTTGTAAGGGTCCGGGAGCCGCACGGGAAGCCGGGCGAGACACCGTGCCGAGAGACCGCCAGCGCAGTACTCCGCGACGAGCATTGCGACGGGAGACGAGTGGAGGAGGCCGACGAGGAGGAGGTCTGCCGGCCCGATGGTGCCGACGCCGGGCGACGGCACGGCACGGCCACGTGGATCGAAGAGATAGGCGGGTGCCGCCGAACCCTCGGCGAAGAGGAGGCGGGAGCCCGCGGGTGGTGGAAAAGGATCCGTGTGCGGAGGTTCGACGCCGAGCTCGCGGGCGGCGCACAGGGCCCCGGGGGGCAGGGGCCCGGCGATGAGAAACCTGGGAACCCGGCGCACCGATCCGTATCGCACCACGTCGGCGGGGGTGACCACCGGCCGGATCACCGTTCCCGCCCGGCGATCCGCCCTGAGAAGGCGCCTGCGGCCCCCGGCGTCGAGGAAGAGGCGGGGGTCTGGCGCGCCCGCGCCCGACGCGCGGACGCCGCCGAGGAGGAGGTCCCCGAGCGGTGTGGCGCCCTCCGTGAGCCTTGCGACGAGCGCGGCCCGGGCCGGGTCCCTGACCGTCCACGTCGCGGTTTCGAGTGCATGGCGTGGATAGCACTCCCCGCCACCTCCTTCGTCGAGCGGGGCCACGACGATGGGCGTCAGGAGCGGCTCGGCGGCCGCGCTGACCGCGCAGTAGCCGGAAGACACGGCGAACGCGTCGACCCTCGGCGCGAGCCACCGGCGCACGGGGGCGGCGGCAGGGGCCCGGTAGGCAGTGGTCGGGTAGAGGGCGAGGACGCGGCCTCCCGGCGCGAGGCGCCGGGAGCCGGCCTCGACGAGCATCAGCGCCGGGTCCGTGGCGGTTCCGGCGGTCGCGTACTCTCCCTCGACGTACCGCCGAACGGCCGTACGGCGGGAGAGCGGGACCGCCGGGTCGGCAATCAGCACGCGGTCGAAGCGGTCGACACCCCCGAAGAGGGCTCTCCAGTCGACCGGGTTGAGCCGGGCCTGCGCGTCAGCTGGGATGAGCCGGGAGAGGGGGTCCCGATAGAGGTCGACCCCGACAAGCGGGTGCGCAGCCCGCACGGTGCAATCGATGCCGCCGAATGCACGCCCGACAACATTCTCCGCGAAGAGGACGGCACGCGGGTCGGGATCGAGGGCGTAGAGATGAAGAGAACGGGCGGCGACGAGCGCTCCGCAGGCGAGCAGGAGCCGGCCCGCGCCGCAGGCCGGGACCAGGACGCGACCGCCGGCCCTGGTGCCCGCGAGGGCCCACGCCACGAACCGTCCGAGCACGAGGCGGTCGGGGCCCCCCCGCTCCTGGGGAGGGCGCGCCACGATCGACGCGTCCGCGCCCTGGAGCCGGACGCCCCGGGCGAGGTGGAGGTCCCATGCCAGCGCGAGCAGCCCCGGCGGGACGGCCTCGAGGACGGTGCCGGACGCGTCCAGCTCGGCACGCATCCGTGCCGCGAGGCCCCCGCCGTCGGCATCGCCGAGCAGGAGACGGACCAGCGGCTCCTCGACGGCATGGTTGAGCCCGGGCTCGGTCCAGTCCCGGTTGGCCGCGAGGGAATGGCGGAGGAGGCGTTCCCGCCAGCGCTCGGCGAGCCGGGCGAGGCAGCGAACCACCTCCGGTACCACCGCGGGGACAGGGTCGATGCGTCCCGGGCCGGGCTCCCGTGGCACTGGCGACGGCCCCGGCGGGCCGTCTGTGCGGATCAGCACTACACGGCTCCGCCCCGGGGCGAGGGCGAGGCCGCACCCGAGCGACCACGCGATCCGATGGAGCCCCTCGAGATCGTCACGATCGCCGCCTGCATGGACGGCCACGGCGGGCTCGCCCTGGTGGAGCCAGACCTCGACCGACTGCCCGCCGAACGGGCCCATCACCGGGCCCCGGGCGAGTCCTGGCCCCGCGAGGCCTGCGAAGAGGTCGTCCACGGCCGCTCCGCGGTTCACCCGAACCGATCCGCCGGGCCCGGCGTTATACCTGCCGGCCTAGAGGTAGGCCTCGGTGACGTAACGCCGCATCATGCGGTGCGTGTTGAAGTAGTACGCGACCGTGCCGATGGCGTTGCTCATCATCTCGATCCACTCGTCGCGGCGCCGGTAGAAGAGCGGCCGTATCACGTACCCGAGCTTGTTGTAGAGGTCGTCGAGCTCCCAGGCGCGCACCTCCTCCGGGGTGAGCGTCTCCTCGGGCCCGGGGCCGATCGACCAGCCCGTCACGTCCTCGATGCACCCCTCGATCCACCAGCCGTCGAGGACCGAGAAGTTCGGCACGCCGTTGTGTGCGGCCTTCATCCCGCTCGTTCCCGAGGCCTCGAGCGGCGGTTCGGGCGTGTTCAGCCAGATGTCGACGCCCGCGACGAGCCGCGCCGCGATGTCCATGTCGTAGTCCGGGAGGAAGGCGACCTCGATCTCCCCGGCGAGCTCCTCCCGGAACCGGTGTATCTCCGCCACGAGCGCGCGCCCCACCGCGTCGCCGGGGTAGGCCTTGCCGGCCATCACCACCTGGACCTTCCCGCAGCCGCTGGCCTTCCTGAGCCGCTCGAGGTCGGCGAAGAGAAGGGTCGGGCGCTTGTACGGGGCGAACCGCCGGGCATATCCGAGGGTCAGGGTCTCGTCGCAGAGGTGGGAGCCGGTGAGACGGTTCGCGTACTCGACCAGCGATCGCTTCGACGCCTGGTGCGCCTGCCAGACGAACTCGTTCGGGATCACCTGCTGCCGCACCAGGAGCTCGGGCTCGTTCGCCCAGCCCGGCAGGTACCGGTCGAAGAGCCGGCGGAACGACGGGGCCGTCCAGGTGAACGAGTGGACGCCGTTCGTGATCGAGTAAATGGTGTAGCCCCGGAACATCCTGGTCGAGACGTCGCGGTGCCGTTTCGCCACGCCGTTCACGTACGCGGAGAGGTTGAGGGCGAGCAGGGTCAGGTTCAGCTCCTCCTCGCCGCCGTACTGTCGGAGAAGGGCCTGGTCGGTCTCGTCACGAATCAGATCGTCGACCAGGTCGTACGAGAACCGGTCGTGGCCGGCCTCGATCGGGGTATGGGTCGTGAAGACGCAGCGCTCCCGCACGGTGCTGACATCCATGCCGTGCCGGTGGAGGAGCTCGAGGCCCAGCAGGGCGGAGTGCCCCTCGTTCATGTGGTACTTCCGGACCCGGTACCCGATGGCCTCGAGCATCCGCACGCCGCCGCACCCGAGGACGATCTCCTGGGCGAGACGGATCCGCCGGTCGTTCCCGTAGAGCACGTCCGTGATCTCGCGGTCCGCGGCGGCATTGCCCTGGAGGTCCGTGTCGAGGAAGTAGATCGGGACACGTCCGCCGGTGAGGCTCTGCTGGACGTAGCGCCACGCGCGGACCAGGACGTCGCGGCCATTGATCCGGACCGTGATCCGGGGCCCCGCGTCCTCCATGATCTTCGCGGGGTCCCACTCGAACGGGCGCTCGCTCTGCCGGCCCTCGTCGTCGATCTCCTGGTGGAAGTACCCGTGGCGGCTCGCGAGCGTGACCCCGACGATCGGGATCCGCAGGTCTGCGCTCGAGCGGATAGTGTCGCCCGCGAGGATACCGAGACCGCCTGCGTACGTCGGGATCTGGGAGAGGATGCCGCACTCCATCGAGAAGTAGGCGATCTTCTGCTCGCGTATCACGCCCTCCGGTGGTGGCATCAGAACCGGGAACGGGTCGGCAATGGAAAAAGGTTTCGTCTAACCGAGCAGGATCGGGGCGAGCGTGGCGATCTCGTCGAGCCGGTGATCGGGGATGCAGTCGTACCCCGGGTTCCAGTCGCCGTACGCCGCGTGGATCGAGAGGAGACCGAGCAGGTTGGCGGGCTCGATGTCGCGCCGGAGCGAGTCGCCGACCATCGCGGCCGATACCGGCGCGGCCCCGAGGCGGTCGAGCGCGTACAGGAAGTTCGTCGCGGCCGGCTTCCGCTCGCCCGTGACGTCGGGCGTCACTACGATATCGAAGCACCCGGAGAGCCCGCACCGTTCGAGCCGGGCGGCTGCATGCGCCGCGTCCGCGTCGCTCACGACGCCGAGCGGGATCCCGGCGTCCCCGAGTGCCCCGAGGACGTCGGGCACCCCGTCGTACGGGCGGAGCGCCTCGAGTTTCGCCGCTTCGTACCGTGCAGCGGTTGCCGCAGGGTCGGCGTCGCATCCGAGCGAGACGAGGTAGTCGTCGATGTGCGCCGGGCTCTCGAACCCGTGGACCGGTCGGAGGAAGCATGCGAAGAGGTCGTCGGCCGACCCGGCGCCCACCAGTTCGATCACGGCCTCGCAGGCGGCACGCTGGGCGTCGATGAACCGGACAAGGGTGTTGTCGAGGTCGAAGAGGACGGCCCGCATGGCGGGATCGGAGTGCATCGCGTATACTCCGGGTCGCGACATGATGTACCTTGGCCTCGAGACCATACTTTCATCTCCTTCCGTCGTCCACCGTACGGGATCGAACCATGCGACGTGCAGCCCTGCTCGTCCTCGTCCTCCTGCTCCTCGCGGGAACGGCCGGCGCGACGGTCCGAATCCTGCCCCTGGGCGACTCCATGACCAAGGGCTCGACCCAGACGGCCGAGGAGGCGAGCCATCCGACCTACCGGTACTGGCTCTGGCAGCAGCTCGAGGGGTGCGACGTCGACTTCGTCGGCTCCTGGACACAGCCGAACTTCGCGTTCGACTTCGACCAAGACAACGAGGGGCACGGCGGGTACCTGACCGCCGGGATCCTGAACGGCGTCGCCGGCGATCCGCGGCAGGGGAAGCTCGCGGACTGGCTGGCGCGGTATGAGTTCGACGTCGCCCTCGTGATGCTGGGCACGAACGACGTGCTCAACGCCGTCCCGACGGCCGAGAGCGTCCGGAACCTGGAGGGGATCGTCGCCACGCTCCGTGCGGATAACCCCGACGCGGTGATCCTGCTCGCCACGATCCCGCCGACGTCGTTCCCCCGTCCCGGGATCCAGTCCCTGAACGCGGCGATCCCCGGAATCGCGTCCCGGCTCTCGACCGCCCGGTCGCCGGTCGTCGTCGTGGACATGTACGCCGGGTACGACGGCGTCGCGGACAACCAGGCCCCGCTCGGGATCCACCCGGACGAGAGCGGCGAGAAGAAGCTCGCAGCGCGCTGGTACGCGGCGCTCCAGCCCTACCTGGCGGGCGCAGCGACGCCGTCGCCCACACCGACGCCCACCCCGTCACCGACACCGACACAGTCGGCGACACCGACCCCCACGCCCACGCCGACGCAGGTACTGACGGCGACGCCGACGCCGACCCCGACGGTCTCGTCCATCCCGTCACCGTCTCCCTCGCCGACACCCGTCGCCACGCTGACCCTGCCCCCCGTGACGCCGGGAGCACCCGCGCCGAACGTGCTCCGCGCTCCCGGGGCGGTGGTGTACGCGGGCGAGCGCGGGCTCGACCTCAGGGCCGCCGGTGTCGGGGACGGGGAGACGCTCGGCTGGTTCGCGGGCGGAACCGGGACCGACGCCACGCCCGTCGCGACCCTCCGGGTTCCCGACGCGGCGAGAGCATCGATCCCGCACGGAACCCGCACCGGCGCATGGTACAACCTGGACCGCGGTCGATCGCTCTCCCTGATCGTCGAGGAGCCCGCCGTCTCGCTGCGGCTGATCGATGCCAAGACCGGCCAGTACACCACCGGTGGCACCGCCGTGAAGGGCCGGCACTACGACCTCGAGGTCTCAGGATCGCTCTCGGCCTTCGAGGCCCGCGGGGCCGGTGCCCCGGTCGCGGTCCGGGTCCGTGACCCTGCCGGCCGCACAGGCTCGGTCCTCGTCGGGGACGGCGGCGCCCGCATCGACCTGAGCCGTCTCCTGGTGACCACGACGCCCTATCGCGTGCGGGGGTCGGAGGGTGCCGCGTGGAGCACGGTCGACCCGGCATATCCAGTCGGCCCCTACGAGCTCTGGGTCGAGGCGCTCTTCGACCACGAGAAGGGGACGGTCAGCCCCGGCCCGTCGGGCGCGCTCGGGAGCCACGCCTCGACCCCGGTGCGGCTCGCGGTCTCCGCGGCGCCCACCACGGCCCCCGCCACCACGCCGCCTGCGGTGACGGAGCCGGTGACACCCACACAGGCCACCGTCGCGACCACGACGGTAACCACGCTCGCGACCACAATTCCTAGCACAACCACGACGGCACCGGTCGTTCCGACGACCTTACCGCCGGCAGTCACGACGACCGCTCCGGCCCCCCCGCCCCTGGAGCGGTCGTGGTGGCTCCCGCATTTTCTGGGAGCGTTCGCGCTCCTCCTCGTTATCGCCGGCGCCGGCATCTGGTGGGCGCTCCGGTCGCCGTCCCGCGACGGCACCGCCACGACCCGTTCGCGCACGGAGAGCAGGCCGCTCCCGCCAGTACCGATCGACCGCCGGTCGCCTCCGGAGGTCCTGATCGCGCTCGACCGGGTCAGGGAGTACGACCCGGCGACCGGTCGCGTCGGTGCGCTCGAGTCCGCCCTCCGGGCCCTCGAGCAGTCGGGCACGGCATCCGATGATCTCCTCTCGGTCGTCCCGCCCGGGATCATCCCGAGCCGGCCCATCCCCGAGCCCATCCTCCGGTGGGCCGATCGCGTCGGCTTCGTGCCCCTCTCCATGGACCGTCACGGCGACGTCCTTTTCTACTCGCCGACGCCCCACCAGGGCGGGACCCGGCTCGTGGTTAAGCGCGCGGACGATCTCGGTGACCGCATCGGCCGCGCTGACGGCGCCTGAGGTCGATAACTAACAACTTTTGACAGCAATGTATATCTATATACACTTCTATCCCTGATCATGCAGACCAAGATCCACCTCGACGAGGAAGAGATGCCGCGCAGGTGGTACAATATCCAGGCCGACCTGCCCACCCCCCTCGACCCACCGCTCAACCCGAAGACGGGGCAGCCGGCCACGCCCGGAGACCTCTCGGCGATCTTCCCGATGGAACTGATCCGGCAGGAGATGACATCCGACCGGTACATCGACATCCCCGACGAGGTGGCCGAGATCCTCCGCCTCTGGCGCCCGAGCCCGCTCTTCCGCGCCCGCCGCCTCGAGCAGCACCTCAAGACCCCCGCGAAGATCTACTACAAGTGGGAGGGTGTCAGCCCGGCCGGCAGCCACAAGCCGAACTCGGCCGTGCCGCAGGCCTACTACAATCGCGAGGCCGGGATCGAGCGACTCGCCACCGAGACGGGGGCCGGGCAGTGGGGATCGGCCCTCGCCTTCGCCACGTCGCACTTCGAGATGGACTGCACCATCTACATGGTCCGCGCGTCGTACGAGCAGAAGCCGTACCGGAAGATGATGATGCAGGTCTGGGGGGCCGCCTGCCACCCGAGCCCGACGACGTTGACCGCATCGGGTCGCGCCGTGCTCGAGAAGGACCCGGAGACCCCGGGGAGCCTCGGGATCGCGATCTCCGAGGCGGTCGAGGACGCGGCGACCCACGCGAATACCAATTACGCGCTCGGGTCCGTCCTCAACCACGTCTGCCTGCACCAGACCGTGATCGGCCTCGAGGCGCGCGAACAGCTCGCCTCGGTCGACGAGTACCCCGACACCGTGATCGCCTGCGTCGGAGGCGGCTCGAACTTCGGCGGGATCGCATTCCCATTCGCCGGCGACAAGCTGACGGGCGCCCATCCCGAAACCGATATCATCGGCGTCGAGCCCGCTGCCTGCCCCACGCTGACCAAGGGCCTCAACGCCTACGACTTCGGGGACGTGGCGGGTCTGACCCCGATGCTGATGATGTACACGCTCGGCCACGACTTCGTGCCACCGGCCATCCACGCGGGCGGCCTCCGGTACCACGGAGCCTCTCCGATCGTCTCGAAACTCGTGAAGGACGGCGTAGCGCGGGCCGTCGCGCTCTACCAGAGCGAGGTCTTCGACGCGGCGCAGACCTTCGCCCGGACCGAGGGGATCATCCCCGCCCCCGAGGCGGCCCACGCGATCCGGACCGCGATCGACGTCGCCCTCGAGTGCCGGCGGACGGGCGAGGCGAAGACGATCCTCTTCAACAACACGGGCCACGGCCACTTCGACCTCAGTTCCTACGAGGCCTATTACGCCGGGAATCTCCCCGACTACGACTACCCCGAGGACCTGATCCGGGACGCCCTCACGCGGCTTCCGAAGGTCGCGTAGGCGTGCCGGTATTCCAGACGATCGGGCTGGTGGTCAACCCCGTCGCGGGCATGGGCGGCCGCGTCGGGCTGAAAGGCACGGACGGCCTCGCCGACCGCGCCCGCACGCTCGGGGCCGAGCCGCTCGCGCCGGCGCGGGCCGCCGAAGCCCTCGCCCCGCTGGCCGGGCACGGGCTGCGGTTCGTCACGGCCCCGGGCGAGATGGGCGCCGCGCCGCTCGCCCGGGCCGGGATCGCGGACGTCGAGTGCGTGCACGAACCGGCCGTGCCGTCGACGTCGGCCGACACCCAAGCTGCCTGCCGCGCCTTCCTCGAGCGCGGCGTTGACCTGGTCCTGTTCTGCGGCGGCGACGGCACGGCCCGCGACGTCGCCGACGCCGTCGGCACCACCGTCCCCGTCCTCGGCATCCCGGCCGGGGTCAAGATGCTCTCGTCGGTCTTCGCGCTCGACCCCGAGAGCGTCGGTCGCCTGCTCCTCGCGGACGGGCCCGCGCGCCTCGCCGACGCCGAGGTGATCGACGTGGACGAGGAGGCCTACCGCGCCAACGACTTCAGGACCGTGCTGCACGCCATCGTGAAGACGCCGTCGGCGCCGGGGCTGGTCCAGGCCGCGAAGCAGGTCTTCGAGGAGGTCGACGAGGACCGCGCCCGGGACGCGATCGGGCGGTTCATCGCGGACGCGATGCGGCCCGGGGTCGTCTACATCCTCGGGCCCGGCACCACCACGGGCGCCGTCGCCGCGCACCTCGGGATCGCGGGGACGCTGCTCGGGTTCGACGCGGTCCTCGACGGCCGGCTCATCGCGGCGGACCTGGCCGAGTCGGATCTCGTCGCCCTGCTCGATGCCGGTCGCGAGGCCCGGCTCGTTCTCTCCGTGATCGGCGCGCAGGGATTCGTGCTGGGCCGCGGGACGCAGGTCTGCACCCCGGCCGTGATCCGGCGGATCGGTCTCGAGCGCCTGATCGTGATCGGGACACCGGGCAAGCTCGCCCGGACCCCGTGCCTCCATCTCGACACGGGCGACCTCGACCTGGACCGGGCCTTCGGCCCGTACCTCCGCGTCGTCACCGGCTACGGCACGGCGCAGCGAAAGCGGGTCGGTGTCGATACCTTTGTATAGTGCGTACGCCATCTGATCTGATGCCTGCCCGGCCCGGCTGGACCTGCGATCACGGGAGGGCGTGGAGGACCATGACGACCGATTCGAGGATGAACGGGACCGGGCGCGGCGATGGCGCGCGGCGACGACGGCTGCCGGGCACCGGGCGTCGATGCGGGCGCGCGTATGGCGGCGTCCGCAAGCGGCACAGCACGAGCGGGTTCAGCCGGACCGGGTACGATTGACGCCTTGGACTGGAGAGACCGCAGATGGGACCCTCGCCCCGGCGAACGGCATGACCGCACGCCTCCTTCTCTTCGTCTCCGCGATGCTGGTGCTCGTCGCCGCCGCATCGGGAGTGCCCGTGACGGGGCCGGTGACGATCACCGCCCCCGGGACGTACGATCTCGAGGCCGATATCTCCGGCGCCGGTGCGAACGCGGCGATCGAGGTCCTGGCATCCGACGTCGTCATCGAGGGAAACGGGCACGCGATCGTCGGCACCGGCTCGCTGGCCGGGATCCTCGTCCCGGGGGGAGAGGGCGCCGCCGAGCGCGTCGTGGTCCGGAACGTCTCCGTCGAGTACTGGCAGCACGGGGTCCACGCGATCGGCGTCTCCGGCCTCGTCCTCGACCACGTGACGGCACGGCGAAACAGCGACCACGGGATCTACCTCTTCTCGGTCACGAACGCGACGGTCCGGGACTGCACGGCCTCGGAGAACCGCGGCTCGGGGGTCGTCCTCTCCGACGTCAGCCACTCGAACGTGGTCCGGAACACCACGGCGAACGGGAACGACCACAACGGGCTGATGCTGATCGCCTCGAACGAGAACCGCCTGCTCGGAAACACCGTCCGTGACAACGGTGCCTACGGGATCGACTGCTATCTCGCCCAGGAGAACGAGATCACGGACAACCTCTTCGTGAACGCGAACAACACCCACCTCGAGGAGTTCGACCGGAACACCTGGTCGCTGTCGGCCTCCGCGGGCCCGAACATCGTGGGCGGCCCGCAGCGGGGCGGGAATTACTGGGGCGCGCCCGACGGCAGCGGTTTCTCGGACCAGGCCCCCGACGCCGACGGCGACGGGTTCGCCGACACACCCTTCACCCTCGGCGAGGGGAACGTCGACGCACTCCCGCTCACGGCCGTGGATGGAGCCGCTCCGGCCACGCCCGTCCCGGGGTTCGGCGCCACCGCGGCCCTCGTCGTGCTCGCGGCCCTCGCCGTCCTCCGGCGCCGCTAGACCACGAGCCGGCGCTTCATCGTCCGTATCGCGAGGAGCATGACCAGCAGGGTCGCGACGGCCAGCCAGACGATGCTGACGAGCGCGAGCGGCGCGGCCGTCGGGAGCGTCAGCGCCCGGGCGAGCGACGTGATATGGGCCAGCGGCAGGACGGCGTAGGCGAAGTACTGGAGTGGCAGGGGCAGGCTCTCCAGCGGGAAGAAGGTACCCGAGAGGACCATCATCGGCGTGATGAAGAGGAACGTCGGGTAGTTGAGCGTGTCGATCGAGGGCGTCCAGGCAGTGAAGCAGAGCCCGATGGCGCCGAAGAGGAGTCCGCCGAGGAGGGCGAGCGGGACCAGCAGCAGGGACGAGGGCAGGCTCGCCACGCCGAAGAGCACCAGGATGGGCAGGACCAGGACCGTGTAGATCACGGCCTTGGTCGCGCCCCAGAGGATCTCGCCGACGATCACCTCCTCGATCGTCACCGGGGTCGCGATCAGGGCGTCGAAGGTCTTCTGGTAGTACATCCTGACGAACGAGCCGAACGTCGTCTCGTAGTACGAGGAGTTCATGACCCCGATCGCGACGATCGCGGGCGCGACGAACCGAGCGTACTCGACGCCGCCGATGTCCTGGACGAACTGGCCGAGGCCGTACCCGAGCGCGAGCAGGAAGAAGAGCGAGTCGAAGATCGGCGGCAGGAAGCTGACCTTCCAGGTCCGCAGAAAGACGAGGAAGTTCCGCCCCCAGACGTGGCGCACTCGCGGCGAGATGTTCTCGATCATCACTCCTTGAACCCCCGTCCCGTGAGCCGGAGGAAGACGTCCTCGAGCGTCGCGTTCCTGACCGAGAGGCGCGACGGGTTGCACGCCGCGACGAGGCGCTGGACTAGGGCGTCGGGCGTGTCGGTGGTCACATGGACCAGGTCGCCGAACCGTTCGAACGCCACCCCCTCGCGCTCCAGGCAGTCGATGACCGCCGGGTCGTCCGGGGTCTCGATCACGGCCCGGCCCATGCGCGAGGAGACGATCTCGGCCGGCCGGCCCTCGACCAGGATCCTCCCGCCGTCCATGATCACCAGCCGGTCGCAGAACCGCTCGGCCTCCTCGAGATAGTGGGTCGAGAGGAGGATCGTCGAGCCCCGCGCCCGCAGGGCCCGGAGGCGCTCCCAGATCAGGGCCCGCGCCTGGGGGTCGAGGCCCGTCGTCGGTTCGTCCAGGATCACGAGCCGCGGGCGGTTGATCAGGGCCCGGGCGAGGGTGAGGCGCCGCTTCATCCCGCCCGAGAGCGCCTCGATCACCGTGTCCCGCTTCTCGGCCAGGCCGAAGAACTCGATCAGCTCCTCGGCCCGCCGCGCCGCCTCGGCCCGGTCGATCTCGAAGAAACGGGCAAAGACCGTCAGGTTCTCGTAGACCGAGAGGTCGGGATCGAGGTTGTTCTCCTGCGAGACCACGCCGATCAGCGCCTTGATCTCGCGCGGGCGCTCCTCGACCGGCATGCCGAAGACCTCGAGCCGCCCCGCAGTCGTGGGCGAGACGCAGGCGATCATGCGCATGGTCGAGGTCTTGCCAGCGCCGTTCGGCCCGAGGAAGCCGAAGACCTCGCCCTCCTCGACCACGAAGGAGATACCGTCGACCGCCATGAGGTCCCCGAAACGCTTCTCGAGCCCCTCGGCCAGGATCGCCGGCGTGGTCATCCCCCGACTATTCACCCTTGCGCCATAAGCGCTTTGCCCCGGGCGAACCTTGATGCCCCGCCGGGCCGAACGTGATGCGATGGCGGTCCCGTTCACCTGCACGGACTGCGGCCGGTGCTGCGCGAGCCTCGGCCGCTCCATCTCGATCGAGCGCCGCGTGACCGGCCGGCACTATGACTGCCGCGAGGCCGTGCGGCGCGAGGAATTCCGGGCCGAGGTCGACGACGAGTACCGGGAGGTCGTGCCGGCCTCAACGGGCTGCCCGTTCCTGGTCTGGCCCTCGCCGGGCAGGTCTGCCTGCGCCTGCCACGGGACCAGGCCCCGCCTCTGCAGCGAGTACCGGTGCGCGTCGATGCGGGTGTACGACCGCGACGGGGTCGAGCGCGGGCATGTCGGCGGGCGGCGCTCCCTCCTCTCGGACGATCCGGGGCTGGCGCTGCTCTGGGACGAGTGCGAGAACGAGAGCGACGCCGCCTGGCGCGAACGGATCGACGCCCTCCTCGCGCAGGCCGGGTACCGGGCGGAGTGGTATGACTGACGCACCGTACCGGGAACTGCCCGTGGAGCGCGGGACGGTCGAGTGCCTCCCCGGCGTGCGGGTCGGCCTCGATCGGTGCCGGTTCTGCGCCTCGTCGCGGGCCTTCCTCGAGGGCGGGGACTGGAAGCAGTCGCCGGCGCTCGCCTTCTGCCTCTCCTGCCGCGCCACCGGAGAGGTCGACCTCGCGAAGGTCCGCGCCGTCCGCTGCGCCGATCGGTCGGGCGAGGGCTTTCGCTCGATCATGAGCATCATCTCCTGAGAACTATGCCGGGAAGAAGTGGGCCCGACCGGGATCGAACCGGTGATCTACGCCGTGTAAGGGCGTTGTCATGACCGCTAGACCACGAGCCCCGCCTGAGAAGATCAGGGGCGCGGCGCTAATAAAGGGTGGCGTGGCAGGAATGTCAAACCAGATCGAATTTATATTGCCGACGGGAAAGAGAAGGTAGAGCTCTCGCCATATGGCCCAGGACCCAGTCATCATCGCGCCCGAACTCCTCGCGGGGGTTCGTGCGATGCTCAGGAACAATCCGATGGGCATGTCCGTCTCGGACATCGCGTCCGGCCTCGGCATGAACCGGAACTCGGTCGCCAAGTACCTCGACATCCTCTGCGTGGGCGGCCAGATCGAGATGCGGGCATTCGGCCCGGCGAAGGTCTACTTCCTCTCGCAGCGGGCGCCGCTCGGCGCGATCCTGAACTACACGGCCGAGTACATCATGGTCCTCGACCAGCACCACAAGATCCTCCAGGTCAACGACCGGTTCATCGAGTTCCTCGGGATGGAACGGGCGGACCTCCTCGGCACCTCGATCGACCGCACGACGCTGCCGATCCTCTCGGCCCCCGAGGTCAGGAGCCGGATGCTCGAGGCGCGCTCCGAGGGCGACATATCGGTCGAGCTCGAGCGCAAGGAGGGCGATGCGACGATGTACTACGGCGTCCGCCTCGTTTCCACGGCGTTCGACGACGGCTCGACCGGGCTGACCTGCATCATCGAGGACATCACCGCGCGAAAGCAGGCCGAACGCGACCTGGTCGAGCGCGAGCGGCGCTTCCGCGAGATCACGGAGCTCTCGCCGTTCCCCTGCGCGATTGTCGACGCGACGGGCGCCTACCTCTACGTCAACAGCCGGTTCACCGAGACCTTCGGGTATGCGGTCGAGGAGATCGGGACCATGGACCGCTGGTTCGACCTGGCCTTTCCGGACCCCGACTACCGCTCGGCCATGGCGATCGAGTGGGACGGTGCTGCGTCCGAGCCGCCGGGTGCCCGGATCTTCCACCTCCGGACCCGGAACGGCGAGGTGCGCGAGGTCGTCTTCCGCCGGCGGCGCCTCTCGGACGGGAACCACTACCTCGTGTACGAGGACATCTCCGAGCTCCGGCGGCTCGAGGACGAGCTCGCCGAGCGGAACCGGATCGACGACGCGCTCTACCGGTCCCTCCGCCGCCTGCGCGAGATCTCCGAGGCCGGCCACAACCTCCTCTTCGTTGCGGACATGGAGGGCGAGATCACCTACGCCTCCCCGCTCCTCGAGCGGATCGTGGGCCGCCGGGGCACCGGGATCGTCGGCACGCCGATCGGCGACCTCCTCGCGGGTCCCGGGCTCGGCACGGGCACGGCGTTCCTGGACCAGATCGCTGCCGGACAGTCCCTCGACGAGCAGGAGCTCGAGGTCCGGCGCGCCGACGGCACCACGACGGCCCTGATCGCGAGCCTGGTGCCGTCCCGCAACGCGTCGGGCCAGGTGACGGGGCTCGACGCCCATCTCCTGATCTGTTCGGAACTCAACGGGTAGGCGGACGGGGCGGACACCTTCAAGTCGACCCGACGACCCAGATGGCCGTTACCACCGCCCTGAAATCGATCGGGTTCGCGATCGAGCGCGAGCGGGCCGCAATCAAAAGCACCGACGGGGACCGGGGGCGGACGGTCCGCACGCTCGTGGTCCCGTCGGCGGAGGCCTGGGAGGGGATCGTGAACCGGTATTTCTTCGACCCCGAGGGCGGCCCGGCCCCGCCGGCCGACCCGTTCGAGGTGTGGGACCACGGGGGGGTCTACGGCGGAGATATGTCACAGATGTCACATGACCCCGCGCCGCTGCCGGCGACGAACCGGTTCGCCGCCGTGCAGGCGAGCCCGCGCCGTGCCTGGCCTGTGGGGCGGCGCGGTCGCACAACGTCGCGGGTGCGTACGGGAGCGCGATGGTCACCGTGGGCGACCCGGCGAACATCCTCCTCTGCAGGCGCTTCTGGCTCGGGCTCACCAGGGACGGGGCCGTCCTGGCGGAAGAGGCGGCGTGATGATCGCGCCGGGAGCCGCAACCCATAGATACCGGGGGCGAGAAGGTGAGCCCATGACGCGGATGGGGGGCGTACCGGCGCCGGCGACCGTGGACGAGTACCTCGCAGGCGTGCCCGAGCCGGACCGGGCGGCGCTCGAGCACCTGCGGGCCGTGATCCGGGCAGCGGCGCCGGAGGCGGAGGAGCGGATCAGCTACCGGATGCCGGCGTACCGATACCACGGGCCGCTGGTCTTCTTCGCGGCTCTCCCGCACCACCTGAGCCTCTACGGCGTCTCCCGGCCCCTGCTCGAACGGTTCCGGGACGAGCTCGCGGGCTTCGAGGTGGAGGGGACGACGATCCACTTCCAGGCGAACCGGCCCCTGCACGACGACGTGGTGACGCGCCTGGTCCGGGCCCGGGTGGAGGAGAACGCGGCGCTGGGCGGGCGCGCATACCGGCGGACCGCGGGCGGCGGCTGATCGGGAGACGGGGCTCAGCCGGGCCCGGCCAGGAACTGCGTGACAAGGCGCACGAAGAGGTCGGGCGCGGTGCTCATCGCGATATGCGCCTGGCCCGGCATGGCCGCGACCCGGCTCCGCGGCAGGGCCTCGTGGAGCGCCGTCGTCGACTCCTTCAGGAAGGCGGGGCTCTGCTCGCCCTGCAGGAGGAGGACCGGGGCGTCCAGGCCCCGGAACCGGGCGGGGTCGAAGCGGTAGTCGGCGTCGGCGAACTCCCGGATGATGGTGTGCGCGGCCGCGAGGCGGCCCTGCCAGGCCGGCTCGGATCGGAGCACGGCGATCTGGGCCTCGTCCATCCCGACGATCTCGGAGAAGAACGCGACGAGGAGCCCCTCCCGGTTCCCCGCGTCGAGCATCGCCTGGAGGCGTTCGCGCGACCCGGGCGGGTAGAGGGGAGTACCGACCGTGAAGGCTGGCTCGTACAGGACGAGCCGGTCGAGGTTCCCTACGCGGAGCGCCGCCTCCAGAGAGACGAGCGCACCGTAGGAGTGTCCGAGGAGGTGGACCGGCCCGCTGATGGACTCGGCCACGGCGGCGATGTCCTCATACTCTCGATCGAGCGAGTACGCAGGAGCGTCCCCGCTGAGGCCCCGGCCCCGGCGGTCGACCGCGTGCGTCGTGAACGTCTTGGCGAGCGCCGGCAGCACGGGGCCCCAGCGCGTGTGGTCCGCGGAGGTCCCGTGGACCAGGACCAGTGCCGGCCCGGCCCCGTCTACCGCGAAGGCGATCTCGGTCCCGTCCGCCGATTGCACTGTCTCAATCCGTCCCATGCGGCTCTCCTCGGGGGGAGACGACTTAATGATGGCGCTCCGCGCGGACGCCGGGCGAGGAGTGTCGCGGGCGAGCAGCGGACGGGGATGTTCACGCCCGCCTGGGACTCGTTCATCCGCGCTCGGGCCGGAGCCCGGCGGCGGGCGGTGCCGGCGGACGCGCCGGCGGGGTGATGGGCGACGGCCGTACCACAAGGCATAACAAAAAGCGCGGCCAGTCTTTTGATTACAGATGGACGAGAGCCGGCTCGAGGCGTTCGTGGCCTTCGCCCGGGGCCTGAAGGGGGACGAGAAGAGCGAGGCGCAGTCCTTCCTGACCCACCTCTTCCAGGCGTACGGGCACGCGGGGGTGATCGAGGCGGGGGCGACCTTCGAGCACCGGATCCGGATCGGGGACGGCACGAAGTTCGCGGACCTGCTCTGGCCGGGGCGGGTGCTGATCGAGATGAAGAGCCGCGGGGTGAAGCTCGACCGGGCGGTGGCGCAGGCGAAAGCGTACTGGGACAACGCGTACCGGGACCGGACGGAGTACGTGGTGCTCTGCAACTTCGACGAGTTCGTGGTGTACAACTGGAACATGCAGCGCGAGCCGCTGGACACGGTGCCGCTCGAGATGCTGCCGGCGATGTGGCGGTCGCTCGCGTTCCTGGCGCCGGGGACGGTGGAGCCGATCTTCGGCAACAATCTGGTGGCGCTGACGAAGGAGGCGGCGGACCGAATCGCGGACCTGTAACCGCACCTGGTGGACCGCGGGATTCCGCGGGAGACGGCGCAGCGGTTCGTGCTGCAGTGCCTGATGGCGCTCTTCGCGGAGGACACGGGCCTCTTCGGGGACCGGTACACGTTCACGTCCCTTGTCGCGGACTGCCGGGCGGGGCTGTCGAGCTACGACCTGTTCCCGCTTCTGTTCGCGCGGATGAACTCGCCCGAGCCGGCGGCGGGCGGGCGCTTCCGGGGGTGCCGTACTTCGACGGCGGGCTCTTTTCGACGATCGAGCCGATCGTTCTCGACGAGGCGGAGCTGGATTTGCTGGAGGTGGCGGCGAGGTCGGACTGGGCGCGGGTGCAGCCCTCGATCTTCGGGAACATCTTCGAGGACTCGCTCGAGGCGGCGTTCCGGCACCGGAGCGGGGCGCACTACACGGCGGAGTCGGATATCATGCGGATCGTGGAGCCGACTGTGCTCCGGCCGTGGCGCGAGCGGATCGCGGGGGCGAGGACGCTCGGGGAGCTCGAGCGGATCGGCGAGGAGCTCGGGGCGTTCCGGGTGCTCGACCCGGCCTGCGGCTCGGGGACTTCCTGTACGTGGCCTTCCGGGAGATGAAGGAGCTGGAGCTCGACCTCTTCCGGACGATGCTCGAGCGGTTCCCGTCGGTGCGGATCGACCGCGTCCGCCCGCACGTGACGGCGCGGCAGTTTTTCGGGATCGATATCAACCCGCTCGGGGTGGAGATGGCGAAGGTCACCCTCTCGATGGCGAAGAAGTTCGCGGCGGACAGTTTCAATCAATTCACGCACCAGCACCGGTTCCTGGACGACGCGGAGAGCCCCCTGCCGTTCGACAATTTTGACAACAACATCGTCGTGGCGGACGCGCTCTTCACGGACTGGCCCGAGGCGGACGCGATCAACGGGAACCCGCCGTACCAATCCAAGAATAAGATGCAGGAGGAGTTCGGGCCGGCGTATCTCCAGAAGCTGCGGGCTGCCTATCCCGGCATCTCGGGCTACGCCGATTACTGCGTCTACTGGTTCCGGAAGGCGCACGATAGGCTTGGGGACGGTGGGCGGGCCGGGCTCGTTGGGACGAACACGATCCGGCAGAACTATTCCCGTGAAGGCGGGCTCGATTACATCGTCCAGAACGGCGGGACGATTGTCGAATCTGTCGGGACCATGCCGTGGTCGGGACAGGCGGCGGTTCACGTCTCGCTCGTGAACTGGATCAAAGGTGCCGTACCGCCATCACTGTACACGCTTGCTATCCAGAAAGGGAATGATAAAAATGGGCCGTGGGATGAGTACCAACTCCCGATAATACCGGCCTCGCTTAGGCCGACGGTCGATGTGACCGGCGCCGAAACGCTCCAGACGAATCTTTCGCCAAAGGTTTGCTACCAGGGGCAGACCAACGGCCATGCGGGGTTTCTGCTGAATCCTGATGAGCGGGCAGCTCTGCTCAGAGCAGAACCGGCGGCGGAAGAAGTCACATTCCCCTTTCTAATTGCCGAGGACATGATTGGCCGCATCGATTCGTTGCCAAGCCGATATGTGATCGATTTTCAGCCTCGTGATATTTTCTAGGCGAAGGCGTACAACCGGACCATCGCTATCATCGAGCGCACGGTTCTCCCCACGCGTCGGGAATTCTTCGAGATGGAGCAGAGGCGGAACGCAGAAGTGTTAACGAAGAACCCGAAGGCGAAGGTGAACCACCACTACGAGCAATATTACAAACGGTGGTGGCTCCTTTCGTTTGGGCGCGAGGAGTTGATCAAGCATCTGGACACAATTCCGCGTTATATCGTGTGCGGCGAAGTCACCAAACGACCCATCTTCGACTTCATTTCAAGCGAGATTAGACCGAATAAGACATTAATTGTCTTTTCGTTGGCGGACGATTACTCGTTCGGCATCATCCAGAGTGGGTGGCACTGGGCATGGTTCACGGAACGGGGCTCGACGTTAACCGAGCGATACCGTTACACGCCAAGAACCGTCTTCAGCTCCTTCCCCTGGCCCCAGTGGGGCGCCGTCACGGCCGACGACGAGGAGGCGTCGGCCCGCTCGAGGCGCTCACCCGTCGACGTGGCCCTCGCCGTCGCGAAGGCGGCGCGGGAGCTCCGGGCCGTCCGGGCGGAGATCCGGGCCGCGCACCCGATGTCGCTGCGCGAGCTCTACCGCACGCTCGAGCTCCCCGGCGCCAACCGGCTCCGCGACGCCCACGCCGCGCTCGACGCCGCCGTCGCCGAGGCGTACGCGTGGGGGCTGCCGCCGGCCCTCCGCGAGCTCGAGCCCCTCGCCCTCCTCCTCGAGATGAACCGGCGCGGCGCCGCGCTCGAGCGCGGGGGGAGGGCGATCCCCGGCCCGGGACTGCCGGCGTTCTGCGACGGCGACGAGCGGTTCGTCTCCGGCGACTGCCTCCGGATGCCGGGCGGGTGAACGGGCCCGGCCCCGTACGCCCCGATCTCAGGCCGACACGCAGCGCCTACGCCTCGTAGGCCTCGAGAAACGCATCGCGGTCGATCCCGGCCTGGGTACAGATCGCCCGGAGCGTGGACGCCCTGATGACCTCGTGGTTAGGCATCGTCAGCGGCGTCCGGGAGCCGTCGGCGTTCTCCCGCTCCATGGCGATATGGTTTTCCACGCGCACGACCCGGAACCCGAGCGCGGCCAGCGCACGGACCACCCGCTGCCGCGGCGCGTCCCGCGGGAACTTCATCTAGACCGTGACCTCGGCCAGCCGGGCGTCGAGGACCTCCGCGTCGACCGCGTCCGGACCGAAGGTCTCGAGGTGGAACCGGATCGCGGAGACGACGTCGGCGAGGGCCTCCTCGTACGTGTCCCCCTGCCCGACCACGGCTCCCCGGAGGCCGACGGGGTACGCGACGAACCCGTCGGCGTGCTCCTCCACCACGATCTTCAGGTGTCGCATGATACGACTGTCTGCCTCCGGGCTGATAATGCCTCTGCCCCCGCGCGGATCTGGCACGGAGGAGCCGGATGGAGAGGTCCGTGCGGTCGTCCGCGAGGGCCGATCGATCCCCGGCCCGGGACTGCCGGCGTTCTGCGACGGCGACGAACGGCTCAGCTCCGACGACTGCCTGCGGATGCCGGGCAGACTCCCGGCGATCGAGGGAACGAGCTGCTGGTGGCTCGTGGCGGCTCATTTATGGACGACCCGCACCACCATCTCAGGCGATACCGCGATCGATCCGAGATCGTCTCTCCCGTACATGATGCCCGGGATCGAAGGGTGATCTCGAACCGGGAGAACGGCAACGAACGCGAGATGCGAGCTCCGATTGAATGGGGTTGAGCGCCTCCGCCGGCCCGGACCGTACCGCCGATCCGGCCGGAACAGAACGGTCGTGATCCTGGCGTACTGCGGAAACCTCGCGGCGCCGCGGTCCCGGGCCCCCGCAAACGCTCACAGGGGATACCAAAGCAAAGGATACTTACAACGCCGTATCCTGCGGGGTATGCGTCGGGCATGGCGGTTCTCCGTTCCACGCGCCCGCCGTTACCGTCTCCGTGGTGGGGGGCGGGACGTGTGCACCCGCGTAGTTCCAATGCGATTAAAATCAATGTCAAAATAGAAATTTTCATATAGGTTTAAACGTATACTTGTCGTCAATGTCCGAGGCGTCGATCCATCTTCTCAGGCTGTTCTCGAAACGGACCACCTGGACGAATGTCGATGCAGCACGAGAACTGGGGCTCCCGCTATCGACTATCGATCACGAGATCGAACTGATGCAGTCCTACGGGTGTCTCTCCGTTCTCAGGATCGACTACCCATCGATGGTGAGGTATCTCGATCTCTCGGAGAAGGGGAAGAGAGCGCTCAGAGCACTCCTCGCACGGTAACCGTCTCATCAGATAGTGAAATCCCACCACGTGAGCAGAGTCCCCACTCATCTCTCCTGTCCATTGGGTGGTAGTCTGCCCGTGCCCGATGTGCCGATGGTGCCCCAGGAGGATGCGATATATACGCTCTCTCCGAGACCGTGGGAATGCCCTGATCTTCGAGACAGTCGATACTATTGTCGTAGTGTACGCATCGGACAACGGTTGTTGCAGCACGTGACCATGATCATGGGGCACATACTGGAATCTCCTTGATCTGAAGAACCGCTCGACGTGTAATCTGTATTTATCACAATCAATTCGATACGACGTTCGAACCTTATGATCGATGCAGAGGATCGAAATGACGTTCGCGCGATCGCGATCCTGACGAGGGCGCCGGCCCGTGAAACCGAAGACCACCTTGACCATCTGCTCGGGATCGAGGGGCCCGTTCTCGGCGCCCCCCCGAACGTGACGAGTCCGCCCATGGATTCGCCACATGCGGTGCACGCGGGCGTGACCTTATGTTCGGAGCCATCAATACTGTTATCGCATAGTGCGCTCGCCGATCGGTTGATGTCGCACATGAACGTGACAAGAGAGCACCTACTGGCGGTTACCTGGACATGAAGAAACGCTACCTCGCGGTCAGCGCCCTGCTCGGCTGGCTCCTCCTTATCATCGTGCTCATGATCATCTCCGGCTACGTCGCGGCCGAGATCTACTTCGTGCTCGGCCTCATCGGGCTGATGGTGATCGCGATCCTGATCACGCCGATCTACTCCCGGCCACAATATGCCCGGCGGCTCCTCGTGGTCCGGATGCTCGGCGCCGCCCTCTTCGTCGCGCTCTTCTTCGAGCAGTTCCTGGTCGGGCTGCCGGCGATCAGCATCCCCCTGGTCGGCGCCTACATCCCGCTCGAGCGGGTCATCGCGGTGGCCACCTCGCTCGCGGGCGTGATCTGCGTCTTCGCGGGCGTCGTCGTCCTGAACAGTGCCCGCGGGATCTCGTCGCGGACCCTCCAGGAGGCCCTCAATGCCGGCGGCAGTCCCGACTGCCGAGGGCTTCCGCGCGACAGCATGACCTACTACCTTCCCCCCGAGCGCGAGGGGGACGCGGTCCTCCAGTTCGTCCCGGCCCCGGCGACGGGCACCCCCCAGCAGGCTTCGGACGTCGCGTACATCGGCGGCAAGCCGGTCCGCGGCCAGTACCGCGTGCCGTCGGGGATGCAGCTCTTCGAGATGCTGAAGCGGTCGTACTCGCTCCGCATGCCCGTGCGCGAGGAGGACGTGCTGACGGCGATCCAGGAGGTCTGCGAGGACGTGATCGAGGTCGCCGACCGCGTCATCCCGGTCCGCCGCGACGGCTACGTCCTGATCGAACTCCAGAACTACCGGCTCCTCTCGATCTGCACGGACCTCAAGCAGGACTTCCCCGTCTGCTGCCGGGTCCATCCGTGCCCGATCTGCAGCCTCATCGCCTGCATGCTCACCGAGGGCCTCGGACTCACCTGCAGCCTCGAGCACGTGCACGTCGAGCCGGATGCCCGGTCGATCACGCTCTACTTCGTCTTCCTGCCCTGAAAAATGGAGAGCCCCGCCGCGTCAGGCGTAGGCCCAGGCGACCTGGACGGTCGCCGTGACCTTCAGGGTGCCGGGCTCGATGGGCGTCGACGGCATGGCCGCGTCGGTCGCGATCCCCGACCGGCCATAGTAGATGGGCGTCACGCCCGTATCGACCTGGACCTCGCGCGAGTCGAGGAGCCTCACGCCGAGCGCGGACGCGACCGTCTCGGCGTCGGTCCGGGTCCGGTTCACCGCCTGGGCGAGCGCCCGGGCCCGCAGGTCGGCCCGCTTCTCCTCGGAGAAGAGGAACGCGACGGAGTTGACCTGGTTCGCGTCGGACGCGACGGCGGCGTCGATCACCGCGCCGACCTGGTTCACGTCGTCGATCCGGACGAGGAGGATATTCGAGACCCGGTACAGGGTCGGCTTCCGCTGCTCGGCCCCCAGGGGCGAGGGCGTCGGGCCCGTGTCGTAGACCGGCGTGATCGTGTAATCGGTCGTGGTCAGGTGGTCCTCCGGGATGCCGAGGGCCCGGATGGCATTGGTGACGTTGGTCATCCGCTCGGCGTTCCGGGCCTGTGCGACCTGGACGTCGGCGTTCTCGGTCGCGACGCCGACCTGTATCTCGGCACGGTCCGGAGCCGAGACGACCTCGCCCGTGGCAGAGGTACGGATCAGGTGGTCCTCCGTCGTCGTGGCGGGTGCCGTCGTGGTCGGGGTGAGCGCCGAGACGACGACGACAGCCCCGCAGATACAGATGAGTGCCGCCAGTACTGCTGGAATGTTCCGCATGCTCGATCGGCAGGGAGTAGGATGCCCCGGCGAAAAAAGGTGGCGATGACTTCGATTCGGTTCGTCGCTATGACTCGGGGGCGAAGAAGAGGTGGCAGTGGCACTGCCCCGATTCGGCGATCTCCTCGTCCCGGTACACGCACGGGCAGACGATCGCGGCGTCCTTCTCGGCGTCGCCGCTCCGGATGCGGCAGGGACAGTACCGTTCGCCGAAGCGTTCGCGGGCCCGGACCAGCCCCTTGATCACGGTCCCCCGCTGGTGTTCGTCCGGGTTGAGCCGGAGCCCGGCGTCGCGAGCCTCGCACTCGGCCCAGGCCTGCATCTCCTTCGCCGTCGACGGGTCGTGATCGTTCATGCAATCTCCTTGCGCGCCGGGAGCATCAGGCTTTCCCATTCCGGCAGCAGTGGGCGACCATCGACTCGAAGATCCGCCGCCCGTCCTCGGAGCCGAGCACCAGCTCGCTCGCCCGCTCGGGATGGGGCATCATCACGAGCACGTTCCGATGCTCGGAAAGGACGCCGGCAATCCCGTCGACCGACCCGTTCGGGTTCGCCGCGGGCGTGACCCGCCCATCGGCGTCGCAGTACCGGAACGCGACCCGGCGGTCCCGGTTCAATCGCGCGACCGTCTCGGCGGGCGCGACGTACCGCCCCTCGCCGTGGGCAACGGGCAGACGGATCACATCGCCGCGCTTGTAGAGGAGCGTGAAGGGGCTCTCCGTAGTCTCGACACGGACGTACGCGGGCCGGCAGACGAACCGCGGGACCTCGTTGCGGGTGAATATCCCTGGAACGAGCCCGCTCTCGGCCCCGATCTGCGCGCCGTTGCAGATGCCGAGCACGAGCCCGCCCGCCGAGGCGTGCCGGAGCAGGTCGGCCATGATCGGCGTGCGGGCCGCGATCGCCCCCGCCCGGAGGTAGTCGCCGTACGAGAAACCGCCGGGGAGCACGACCGCGTCGTACGCCCGCTGGAGCCCGTCGCGGTACCAGACGAGGTCCGTCGGGACGCCGATCACATCCTCGAGAACGTGCACCGTGTCCAGGTCGCAGTTCGACCCGCCGAACCGGATCACGGCAAACCGCATCAGGCGACCTCGATCTCGTACCGGTGGATCACGGGGTTCGCGAGCAGGCGCTCGCATGCCTCCCGTGCGCGTGCCTCGGCCTCTTCGCGCGTCTCGGCCTCGAGCCGGAGCCGGAACCGGCGGGCCGTGGAGAGCGAGAGGACCGGGATCCCCAGGTGGTCGAGCGCGGTCTGTATCGCCCGAGCCTCGGGGTCGAGCATCCCCTCCTTCAGCGCGATCGTGATGGTGACGTCACACTCCATGCTACTTCTCCAGGCCGAGCCGGTCGGCCACCCGTGCGTACGCGTCGAGGACGTCGCCCGTCCCCTGGCGGTACAGGTCCTTGTCGAGCGACTCCCCGGTCTCGCGGTCCCAGAGGCGCATCGAGTCCATGCTGATCTCGTCGCCGATGCGTAGCCGGCCCGCGGCATCGCGCCCGAACTCGAGCTTGAAGTCGACGAGGTCGAGCCCGCAGGAGCCGAAGAGCCCCTGGAGTACCTCGTTGGCCCGGAGCGCGGTCGCCTTCATGATCTCGAGTTCCGCCGGCAGGAGCAATCCCAGGGCCAGGATGATCCCGTCGTTGACCATCGGGTCGTGGCGGGTGTCGTCCTTGTAGTCGATCACGATGAGGGGCGGGTCGAGGGCCTGTCCCTGCTCGAACGGGTAGTTCCGGACCAGCGAGCCGGCGGCGCGGTTCCGCACGATCACCTCGAGCGGGACCATCGAGAGGCGGCGCGCGCGCATCCGGCCGGGCCCCTCGAGCCGCAGGTAATGGGTCGGCACGCCCGCCTCCTCGAGGAGCTCGAATAGGCGGGCCGAGACCCGGGCGTTGTACTCTCCCTTCCGGGAGAGCACGTCCTTCTTCCCGCCGTCGAAGGCGGTGATGTCGTCGCGGAAGGCCACGACGAGTTCGTCGGGCTCGTCGGCCAGGTAGACCGACTTCGCCTTGCCTGCGTAGAGTAACTCCTCGCTCACTACTGATGCTCCCTGAGTCTCTCCGAGAGGCGCCGTATCAACGGCGCCAGGGCGGCCGGATACCAGCCCCGCTCGACATAGCGGGGGTGGATGCAGAGCCGCTCGACCAGCTCCGCGCCGGGCGCGATGGCCCGGCGCAGCTGATCGACGGCCGGCCAGGGGTGGTCGGGGTTGATATGATCGATCGAGCAGGGGGAGACCCCGCCGACGTCGTCCGCGCCGCACCGGACCAGCGTGGCCGCGTCCGCGAGGTTCGGGGGCACCTGGACGGCGATCTCGGCGGGCAGTACTTCGCGGGCGAGCCGGACCGTCTCGCAGTACTCGGCGGGCGCGATCGTCGGCGCGCCGGCCATGCCCGTGTTCTCCTGCGGCGCGAAGCCCTGGACGATCACCTCCTGGATATGGCCGTACCGCCGGTGGAGGGCCCCGATGGTCTCGAGGGACTCGAGCCGGTCCGCGGCCGTCTCGCCGATGCCGAGCAGGATCCCGGTCGTGAACGGGATCCGGAGGCGGCCCGCGGCCTCGATCGTCGCGATCCGGACCTCGGGATCCTTGCCCGGGGAGCCCGCGTGAGCGGGTACTCGGGCCGTCGTCTCGAGCATCAGCCCCATGCTCGCGTTCACCCCGGCGAGGGACGCGAGTTCGTCCTCGTCGAGCACCCCGGCGTTCGTATGCGGGAGGAGGCCCCGGTCGATCGCGTCGAGGCAGAGCTGGCGGCAGTAGTCCAGGATCGACGGCTCGCCGACGGCCGCGAGCTCGGCGGCGAAGCCCGGTTCGGCCTCCGGCCGCTCGCCGAACGTGAAGAGGGCCTCCGTGCAGTCCGCCCGGGCGCCGGCGTCGAGAACGGCCCTCACCGCGCCGGGCCTCATCAGGCATCCTGGGCCGGCCGGCCGACGAAAGCCGCAGTACGCGCACCGGTTCCGGCAGGCCGTCGTCAGCGGCAGGAAGACGTTCCGCGAGAACGTGACCCGGCGCGGCATGTATACAGATGGGAGGCGCCACTATTCAAGCTCACCGTCGGGCACGCCGCCGCGCGGCAGGTCTCGTTTCGCGGTCGTCCTCGTGGGGACCAGTTGGGAAAACGGGTGCTCGCGTATAAAGATTTCCGAGATTTTTGGGTTCGAGGAGTCCTGTAGTGTATCGATACAGCCGTTTTCCCGAAAACTAATTATATCCTCGGCCACATCAATCCGTCCCTGCAAGGGGCGAACAGGTCGCAGTACGTGGCTCATCTCCCTCGTTTGCCACCATCACCGCAGGAGGTATGCACCATTCACGAGATCATCCTAGGATTCGAGGTTCACCAGCCGTTGCGGCTGAGCAGAGCGTTCGGCCACGAGGGGGGGGCCATCGATCATGACCGGTACTTCGACCCCATCAACCGCGAGGTCATCGAGAGGGTGGCCGACCGCTGCTACGAACCCGCGGTCCGGATAGTCCTCGAGAACCTCGACGCCGGTCACCAGTACGCCTTCTCGATATCGGGCACGTTGATCGAGCAGCTCGATCAATGGCGTCCCGACACCCTCGAGCTGTTCGCACAGGTCGCCCGGCATCGCAACGCCGAGGTGCTCGCCCAGACGTACTACCACTCGATCGCGTCCCTCTTCAGCGACAAGAGCGAGTTCGCCAAGCAGGTATACCAGCACATGGATGCCATCTGGGACCTCTTCCACGTCAGGCCCACCACATTCGAGAACACCGGGTTCATCTACTCGAACGAGATCGCCGCCCTCGTGGGAGATCTCGGGTTCCTCGCCGCGTACACCGAGGGTGTGCCGCGCGTCCTCGGGGACCGATCGCCGAACCGGCTCTATCTCTGCATGGGCGTGCCGACCCTCCTGCGGAACGCCGATCTCTCCGACGAGATCGCCTCCCGTGACAGCGGGACGCCGCCCGGGGGGCGCGGACTCCCCGGGGGCCTCTCGGTCGAGACGTACGCCGACGAGGTGACGGCCATCGACGGCCCCGTCGTCTCGATCTTCGAGAACCTCGAGACCTACGGAGAGCACCCTGGAGCCGGAGCGGGGGTGCCCGACCTCCTCCGTGCCCTGCCCGGCGCCCTCGCCGAGCGCGGCATCGCCACGACCCTGCCCCGCCGCGCGACCGCCGAGCATCAGCCCGACGACGTCCTCGATATCCCCGAACCGATCTCCTGGGCCGACAAGGAGAAGGACCTCTCCGCCTGGACGGGCAACCCGATGCAGCGGGCGGCGATCGCGGCGGTCGAGCGCGCCGGCGTGTACGCGGAGAACCAGGAGCTCTGGCGCCGCCTCCAGGTCAGCGACCACTTCCACGAGATGGCGACCAGCGGCAACGGGCGTGGCGAGGTTCACGTATTCGTCCCCCACCAGCGCCCCGAGGAGGCCTTCGAGACCTACATGGAAGCGGTCGCGGCCTTCACGGAGGAGTCGATCGCCTCCATGCACGACCGGGCGGCCGCCCAGGCGCTCCGCGCCCTGCCGCCGGCGCTCGCCTTCCACTTCCGGTCCCCGGACGGAGGCAATGGCCACACGGCGTACGACCTGGACGCTTTCGCGACTCTGATCCGCGAGGTCCCCGAGGAGTCGGTGAGGTATCACCACTCGCGCGGCGACTTCGCCCGCTGGCTCCGGGAGGTGGTCGGCGACAGCGAGGTGGCGGCACGGGTCGAGGGGCTCGACGACCCGGCCGGGATCGCCGAGCGGCTCGACGAGGAACGCGAGGTATTATGGAATCGCTTAAGCTAGGGTTCTTCTGCTGGGAGTCGCTCCACGCGGTGCGCCTCGGCGGGCTCGCCAACGCGGCGACGCACCTGGCCGAGGCGCTCTCGCGGGACCACGAGGTCCACTTCTTCACCCGTGGGGACCTCCCCGACAGGGAGATCGCCGGGGTTACCTACCACTACTGCCAGCCCGAGGGCTCCGACATCGTCGAGTACTGCCGCTCGATGAGCCGGCAGATGGTCGAAGGGTTCGGGACGGTCGGCGGCGGTTTCGACTACCTCCACTTCCACGACTGGCATACGGTCCCGGCGCTCCGGGCACTCCGGGCCGAGAACACGATCTTCTCGTTCCACTCGACCGAGTTCGGCCGGCACGGCAACACGGTCGGCACGGAGCAGGTCTACCGGGAGATCACGGCCATCGAGCGGGACGGCGCCCACCTGGCCGACCAGGTGATCACGGTCTCGGGGGTACTCAGGGACGAGGTGGTCAGCCTGTACGGGATTCCACGGGAGAAGTGCGAGGTCGTCCCGAACGGCGTGATACCGCGGGAGTACCGGCGGACGGTCGACGTCGAACAAGTCAAGAGGGAGTACGGCGTGCCCGCCGGCGCGCCCCTGATCTTCTTCATCGGCCGGCTGATGCACCAGAAGGGTCCCGACCTCCTCCTCGACGGTGTCCCTACCGTCCTGGAAGAATACCCCGACGCCCACATCCTGGTCGCTGGCGAGGGCATGATGCTCGCGAGCCTCCAGCTCAGGGTCCGCGGGCTGCCCGTCCGGTTCCTCGGGCCCATCTCGGACGCCGAGTACGTGCGCCTCCTCAACTCGGCGGACCTCGTGGTGATCCCGAGCCGGAACGAGCCGTTCGGCCTTGTCCTGCTCGAGGCCTGGTCGGCCTCCCGGGCCGTGGTCGCCACCAACGTCGGGGGCCTCTCCGAGAACATCGACCACCTCGTCGACGGCGTGAAGGTCGCGGTCAGTCCCGCGGCCATCGCGCAGGGGATCAACCGGGTCATCGGCGACCCCTCGCGCCTCCGGGCGCTCGGCACCGAGGGCCGGCGGAAGATCGAGACCCGGTTCCGCTGGGACGCCATCGCCCACCAGCTCGCCGGCGTCTATCGCGGCATCGGCTCGTGAGGCCTCCTCCCCCAGCACCCGCCGGGGCCCGGGCCCTCGCCGGTACCGATACCACTAATACCGTCGCCGGCCCGAACCTATGGAGACATGGATCCGCAACGGGACGCGAGCAGGCAGAACGGGAACGGCCTGAACTTCAAGGAGATCATTCGCGCCTCGCCATGCGTCTTCGCCATCGGGGTTGCCGGCGACAGCGGTTCGGGTAAGACCACGTTCACCCAGTCGATCCGGGAGATCTTCGGCGAGGACCTGGTCACGACCATCACCCTCGACGACTACCACCTCTACGACCGGGCCCAGCGGCGCGAGATGGGCGTAACCCCCCTCGACCCGGTCGCGAACCGGATCGACCTCATCGAGGAGCACCTGGCCGAGCTCAAGGCCGGGCGGCCGATCATGAAGCCGGTCTACGACCACTCGGTCGGCAGCTTCGCCGAGCCCGTGCCGTTCACGCCGGGAAAGATCGTGATCCTCGAGGGGCTCCACACCCTCTTCACTCCCCGCCTCCGCGAACTGCTCGACTTCACCCTCTTTGTTGAGCCCGATCGCGAGGTCAAGGAGGACTGGAAGATCCGGCGCGACATGGAGAAGCGGGGGTACGACCGCGACCAGGTCCTGAAGGAGATCCTCGAGCGACAGCCCGACTACCTCCGGTACATCGCGCCGCAGCGGGAGTTCGCCGACGTCGTGGTCCGGATCAGCCACTCCAAGTACGGCGCGGCGCTTGCGAAGACCAGGAACGTCTACCAGGTCTCGCTCGTCCAGGACCCGATCGACCAGACGATCGGCGACGTCGACCTCGGGATCGATCTCTTCGCGATCCTCTCGCTCTCGGAGCGGAACTTCATGCTGGAGTTCATCAATCACGAGAACCCGCGCCGCCGTCGTGGGGAGGTCCTCTTCGACGGCGAGCTGGGGGGTCACGTGGTCGGCCGGCTCGAGCAGTCGATCGAGGAGCAGACGCACGTCCGGCCCATCGCGATCGCCCGCGGGCGCGAGTACGTGACCGCGGTCGACGTGGCGCAGCTGATCATCGCCTGGCGGATCATCAACAGGCGTATCTTCATTGAGCAGTGTGCCGGGTGGGGCGAGCCCGACTTGAGAGTGTAACAATTATATATGTGAGGGAAGCACCAATGGACAGGCATATGACGACCGCAAGCCGTATCCGCGAGGGCTACAACGGCAGTCAGGAGCGGATCGTTCTGTATCTGCGGACGGCGCTCCGCAAGGGTAAGTTCTATTTCAAGTCGAAATACATCGCCCGCGATCTCGGACTCTCGTCCAAGGAGGTCGGCACCAACATGGCGATCCTGGCCGAGATCTGCGAGGATCTGGAGATCATCCGGTGGTCCTACTCGAACAGCACGACATGGATGGTCACGCCCAGGGGGGCCTGATCCCGCATGCCGCGCGTCGAGTTCGTCTCGCGGATAGAGTTCGTGGCACAGGTGGACGAGACGAAGGACTGCCTGATGGCCCAGGACGATACCCAGAACAGTCCCGGCGCGCTCTGGTTCAACATCGACGTGCCGAAAGAGCACGGGTTCTCGGCTGGGGACCAGGTGCGGATCACGATCGAGCGCGTGTAACCGCTTCTCGATAACCTTTATCCCGGGTACGGTCGTATCCGGGTCCATGACCAACGGGCACCTATCGCTCCTCCAGCTGAACGATACGCACGCCTACCTCGAGCCCCATCTCGAGACCTTCTGGGAGGGGGCCGGCCCCGCCTTCCGGACGGCGGGTGGCTACGCCCGGATCGCGGGGCTCGTCGACAGCGTCCGCGACGTCACGGACGGAAAGGCGCTCCTCCTCGACTGCGGCGATACCTTCCACGGCACCGCGCCGGCGGTGAAGACACGCGGTGCCGCGATGGTCCCGGTCCTGAACGCGCTCGGGATCGGGGCGATGACCGGCCACTGGGACTTCGCGTACGGTCCGCCACGGCTTGCGGAGCTGGCGTCCATGCTCGACTACCCGGTCCTGGCGCTCAACTGTTATGAAGCCGGGACCGACCGGCGGCCGTTTCCGGCCTCGACCGTGATCGAGACCCCGGACCTTGCCGTCGGCGTGGCCGGGATCGCCGCGACGATCCTGGACAAGACCATGCCTCCTCACTTCTCGACCGGGCTCCGGTTCACGAACGGGACCGGGGAACTACCGGGGATTATCGGCGACCTGCGTGATGCCGGCGCGGACCTGGTGGTCGTGATCAGCCACCTCGGGCTGCCGCAGGATCTCCGGCTCGCCTCCGAGGTCGACGGTATCGACGTCCTCCTCTCCGGGCATACTCACAACCGGCTCGAGGCACCGATCGCGGTGAACGGGGCAATAGTGATCCAGTCTGGCGTCCACGGCTCGTTCGTCGGCCGGCTCGACCTCGAGGTCCGCGACGGGCGGGTGGCACGATACCGGCACCGGTTGATCGAGGTCGGTGAGGACTGCCCGGAGGACCCCTCCGTCCGCGCCCTCGTCGACGAGGCAGTCGCGCCGTTCCGCGAGGAGCTCGGGCGGACCGTCGGCGAGACGGCGGCTCCGCTCTACCGCGGCGAGATGTTCGGGTCGTCCATGGACGACTTCCTCCTCGCCGCGATCCGGCGAGAGACCGGCGCGGCACTCGCGTTCTCGAACGGCTGGCGGTACGGCGCCCCGGTCCTGCCCGGGACGGTGACCATGAACGACCTCTACAACATCGTGCCCATGGACCCGGAGGTAATGACCGTGACCCTCACCGGCGCAGAGGTCCTCGGCATGCTCGAGCAGAACCTCGAGCGGACGTTCGCCTGCGACCCATTCGGCCAGATGGGCGGGTACGTCAAGCGCTGCCTGGGTCTGACCTGTTACGTCAAGATCGAGAATCCGCCGGGCCACCGGGTCCAGGCGTGCTGGATCGGGGACCGCCGGCTGGAGCCGGACGCCGCGTACCCGGCCGCGTTCGTGACGGTCCAGGGTGTCCCGGCAGCCCTCGGCCAGGATCGCGCCGGGACCGGTGTCGGCGCTCACGCGGCGATGGAGGGATTACTCGCCGAGAAACGGCCGTACCGTGGAGATCGATTGCCGGCCGTCAGGGTGATCTGACCATGCATCGTGTCGTGGTCCACGTCCCGGACGGGGAGCGAGTCGGGCGGGCGCTCAAGAACGCGCGGAACCTGCTCGACGACTTCGCAGGCGATGTCGAGGTCGTGCTGGTCCTCAACGGGAGCGCGGTGGATGCCGTGGTTCCGGCGAGCGCGCACGCCGATTTCATGCGGGAGCTAATAACCCGGGGCGTCCGGATCGTTGCCTGTGCCCGGGCCCTCCGGAACCACCGGCTCGACTCGGGCGATCTTACGGAAGGGGTGGAATCGGTCCCCGGCGGGGTGACCGAGGTCGTCCGGCTCCAGGGGGAGGGGTACGCGTATCTCCGCCCCTGATACCGATATGGGTGGCATTCCATAGCCTTATGCAGTCGCACGGCAACAGAGGAGCATGGTCATATTCACCGGGGTTGTGCTCGGGTGGCTCCTGATAGTCATCGGCGCGCTCGTGCTCCTGGTCGAGGCCTTCTCGCCCGGGTTCTTTATGACCGTGCCCGGTACAGTCATGATCATCCTCGGCATCCTCCTCGTGCTCGGGGTGGACATCTTCAACTCCGTCTGGGGGATCGTCGTGGGCGTCGTGGCCGCGCTGGTCTCCGCGAGCCTCACGGTCTGGTTCTATTCACGGATCAACCGGGGTTCGGGGCCGCCCACGACCATGTCGCGCGACACGGTGATCGGGCGGACCGGGCGCGTGACCCGGGCCGTCGACGCGGCCTCGCTCGACGGCAAGGTCAGGGTCGAGGGGCACGAGTGGTCGGCGCACTCGACCGGGGCGCCGATCCCCGTTGGGGCCCTTATCCGGGTGGTCGAGTCCGAGGGGGTCCACGTCATCGTGGAGGAGGTTACGTAACATGGCACTCATAGAGACAATCGACGTGGGAGGGGTGGCGACATCCCTCATCGCGGTCATCCTGATACTCGTCATCATCTTCATCTTCGCACGCGGCGTGGTGATCGTCCAGCCGTACCAGCAGGGGCTCCAGATCCGGCTCGGCCGGTACATCGGCCGGATGAATCCCGGCTTCCGCTGGGTCGTGCCGCTGATCACCCGCGTGGAGAAGCTCGACCTGCGAACGCAGGTGGTCGATGTTCCCAGCCAGGAAGTGATCACCAAGGACAACTCGCCGACGAACGTCGACGCGATCGTCTTCATCCGCGTGATCGACCCCGAGAAGGCCTTCTTCGAGGTCGGCAACTACCGGACGGCGACCGTGGCGCTCGCCCAGACCACGCTCCGCGGGGTCATCGGTGACATGGAGCTCGACGAGATCCTGTACAACCGGGACGTGATCAACGCCCGGCTCCGCGACATGCTCGACAGGGAGACGGACCAGTGGGGGGTCAAGGTCGAGCGGGTGGAGATCAAGGAGGTCGATCCGATCGGCGCGGTCAAGCAGGCCATGACCGAGCAGACGGCGGCCGAGCGCGAGCGGCGGGCCGCGATCCTCCGCGCGGACGGCGAGAAGCGCTCCGCCATCCTCCGCGCCGAGGGGACGCGGCAGTCGGTGATCCTGGAAGCGGAGGGAGACCGGCAGTCCCGGATCCTCCGGGCGGAGGGCGAACGGCAGCGGCGGATCCTCGAGGCGCAGGGCGAGGCGCAGGGGCTCCGGATCGTCGCGCTCGGCGCGCAGCCGCTCGACCGGAGGGCGATCACGGTCCTCTCGCTCGACGCGCTCAAGACGATGGCGAACGGCCAGGCGACCAAGATCATCTTCCCGTTCGAAGTCTCGAGCCTGATTCGCCAGTCGGCGCAGTACCTCGGGCTCTCGGAGGAGGATCTCCCGCCGATCACGGAGGGGACAACCGAGGGGCTCGACGAGGAGATCCTGGGGATGATCCCGCGCACGGAGGAGGTCAAGGAGATCCTGGAGGACGTGGCGCGCTCGGTGCCCGAGACGCCCGAGCTCCGGGAGAAGGAGAAGGGGCTCGAGGTCGAGCCGGTCGAAGAGATCATCCCCGACGAGACGGGGCCGTACCGGCCCCCGGGCTCCTCCATCTGAGCTCTGCGGCGGGACGGGGGCCGCCGCCTCTTCCATCACGCATCGCGCGATTCGTCGCGCCGGTGATCCCGATCATGGACGTGGCCGGCCCCCCGGGCGGGTCGAACCGGCGCCGGCAGCGCGTCCGTCGAGACAGACCCCGCGAGATCCCCGTTCATTCGGGTTGCCGGTCGTGCCAGAGCTCCATGTGGCGTGTGTGCGTCTCCAGGTAGGCTCCGGGCCGGTAGAACGTATCGTAGAACTCCAGGTCGAGGTGGTGCGCCTGGAGGTACGTGACGACGAGGATGGAGGGAACCGTGGCAGGGAACTTCCCGAAGGTATCGTAGACATACTGTGCCTGCAGGGCCACGCAGTCCCTGAACTCCTCGCTATGGACCTGCGCGGCCGAACGAACCCGGGCCGAATCCTTCCACGGACCGGGCGTGCCGGGGTGGAACGGGCCGCCCGGGCCGAACTTTCGTTCGGCCACGGCCTCGACAGCCGCCCGCATATCGGGGTAGTGCGGCGGGCAGAATCCCTCCATGACGCCCGGCAGGCCCGTCGGGTTCGGATAGGGCCGGTCCCCGGGCGGGTCGTACCGGAACCCCAGCCCGGCAACTCGGGGGTCGCCGCTGGCCCCGAGGACGCTCAACGGGTCGAGACCGTCGAACATCCAGCCCCCGAGCCCCATGGCCTGCAGCATGAGGGCGCCGGCGAAGCAGCTGGTGGAGAGCTCCGCGGCGAGCTCGGCCAAGCAGGTCTGTTCCATCAGCGTCAGCGGATAGACGTTATCGACGTCCACCAGCGACCCGTATCGTTCGATCCCCGGAATCGCTCTCCCGTTGATATCGTCCGTGATGACATAGCCGTTCTGCAACAGGTAACAGAGGATCAGCAGGACGTGCTGTGCGAGGTCGCCCACCGGGATCACGAGCAGGCTGCCCGGGCGGTTCGCGACCCAGGTATTGTGGGCCTCCGTGTACGGTACCCGGGGTGGGAGGTCCAGGCGCCCGTCTTTGAGTTTCTTGATGTGCCGCCTCACCCCCTCGAGAACGTCGTCGAGGTCCATCGACCCGTCCGCCTCTCTCTCGGCGAATGCCGGAGCGTTCCTGTCATCCAGGACGAACACCCCCTCGTCGTCGGTGAAGAAGGTCGTGCTGGTATGGAAGCCGGCCGAGGAGGGAAACGTACGGCCCCCGGCCGCGCCGCTGTAGTTCGAGAGGTGCGGGGCGTAACGTTCGGCGCGGTATAGCAGGTGGTGCCAGCCCGTGTTGCTCCCGCACGCGGTGACCACCAGGAGCTTCTCGAGCTCGGAGAGCGCCAGCGGCGGATGCCTGGACGTGTAGGCGAAGACGCCGTCCGGGATCTCGGCGCCCATCAGAAAGCGGCGGGAGCGCCGCCCCAGCAGGGCCTGGAGTAGGGGAAATTCCAGCGCCCGCCTGAGGGCATCGTCGCGGTTCTTCTCGTTCATGGCCTGCTCCGGAGTGATTCTCCGGTGAGGAAGACCATCCCTCACATATAAATGTGACCCAGCCAGGACAAGCCCGGTGGTGCGAGGACGTTCTCGTGCTGCATTGGCCGGAACGAGGTATCCCGCAGGGTTCGGAAGGGTTCGATACCCGGAAAGGAAAAAATCTCGCCTCCGATAGATCGCCGCCTAGCCCACAGAGCGCGTGGGCGAATCCGGTACGTCGCGCTCCGGGTCGGCAGGCAAAAGTATATCTCACGCCTCGCCAGTTATTCAAGATACTCGCACCTCTCGGAAGAGGTGCACTGGAGGGAACAAGAGTGGGCCTTTTAAACCGAATGGGAACCGTCGTCAAGGCGAAGATGAGTAAGCTGATCAACGCGGCGGAGGACCCGAGGGAGACGCTCGATTACTCGTACGAGAGGCAGCTCGAACTGCTGCAGAACGTCAAGCGAGGCGTGGCCGACGTCACGACGTCCAAGAAGCGACTCCAGCTGCAGCGGGCGAAGCTGCTCCAGAACAGCGAGACCCTGGAGAAGCAGGCCCGAGAAGCGGTCCGGGCGGACCGTGAGGATCTCGCTCGCCTCGCCCTCGAGCGGAAGAACGCCATCGACTCCCAGATCGCCGGCCTCGACCAGGAGATCGCCGGGCTGGAGGGCGAGCAGCAGAAACTGGTCGAGGCCGAGCGGCGCCTCGCCACCAAGGTCGAGGTCTTCAGGACCAGGAAGGAGACGATCAAGGCGCAGTACTCGGCGGCAGAGGCCCAGGTCAAGATCAGCGAATCGGTCTCGGGCATCAGTGAGGAGATGGCCGACGTCGGCGTCTCAATCGAGCGGGCCGAGAACAAGACCGAGGAGATGAAGGCCCGGTCCGCCGCTCTCGACGAACTGATCGAACAGGGGACGCTCGAGGACTTCACCGGAAAACAGGACGAGATCGAGCGCGAGCTGGCGAAGATCGGCTCGAAGGGCGAGATCGAGTCCGAACTCTCGAGAATGAAGGCGGAGGAAGGGAGATGATCATTCGCGTCATGGGAGAGGGTCAGTACCGCGTCGACAGCGCCCTCTTCGACACCCTGAACGGCATCGACAACCGGATCGTCGAGAACGTCCAGAACGGAGAGCAGGAGGAGTTCAGCAGCGGCTTGGCCGAGCTGATCGGATGCATCCAGTCCAACGGGCAGCGGGTCGCCGACACCGAGCTCGTCGAGTCCGACATCATCGTCCCTCCCCCCGACCTGACCCTCGCTGAGGCGCGTGACGTCTTCAAGGGCACCGGGCTCTTCGAGGGCTGACCGGCGGGGCCGTCAGATAGGAATGCCCCAGAGGGGGTACCAGCGCTCCACCTCTTTCTCGATCGGCAGCTCGTTCTCGAGCAGGGAGCGGAGCCGGAACTCCTGCGCGCTGTCGCGGGTCGTGCCGGGCCCCGGGACGAACGGGTAGTACCGCCCCTGCTTGAAGTTGAAGATCCAGTAGACCCGCGTTGCGCCGTCGAACCGGAAGACCGCGCAGAGGAGGTAGGCGCCGAAGCCGTGCTCGATCAGGGTCTGGCTGACGAGGTGGATGCCGGTGACGAGGTCCTCGAAGTCCGGGTCCTCGAGGACCACCCAGGTGAACCGGTAGCTGTCCGTCTCGAGCCGGCAGGTGCTCCCGGTCTCGCGGCAGCTGTAGTCGAGGAGTTCCCGGATCTCGGCCATGGCCGCGTCGTACCGCGACGACTCGATCGGCTTGACGCAGAGCGCGCCCCTGCCGGACGGCGCGAGGTCGAGCGAGGTCTGCAGGGTGACAACGGCCGTGGAGATCGCGAAGAGGCGCTCGGTCTCCGCCTCGGGGAGGCGGGTTCGCCCGAGCAGGGCGTCGAGGGCGTCGCGGAACGCCATGGTCAGGCCAGCTCCCGTTCGATCCGCTCGAGCGCCGCTATCCGTTTCTCCACCGGGGGGTGCGAGGAGAAGAGTTCAAAGATCGAGCTGCCCGAGATCGCCGGGACGATGAAGAAGGCATTCATCCCTTCCACCTCCCGCAGATCCTTTGTCGGGACGCGCTCCATCAGACCGCTGATCTTGGCGAGCGCGGAGGCTAGGTGGGAGGGGCGGCCGGTCATGACCGCGGACCCGCTGTCCGCGGAGAACTCGCGGTATCGCGAGAGCGCCCGGATCAGGAGGTAACTCGCGGCCCAGACGACGGCCGCGACCAGCGGCAGGACGAACCAGAGGCTCCGGTCACCGTCTCCCCTGCCGCCCTGCATCCCGCCCCCGAAGAAGAACCAGTTCCGGAAGATCAGGAAGGCCACGGTCGAGAGGAAGCTGGCGATCGTGATGACCATGACATCCCGGTTCTTAATGTGCGAGAGCTCGTGCGCGATCACGGCTTCGAGCTCCTCGGGTGTGAGCATTCGGACGAGGCTGCTGGTCAACCCGACGACGGAATGGCGTGGACTGCGGCCGGTGGCGAACGCGTTGGGGACCCGGGAGTCCACGAGGGCGAGCTGCGGACGCGGCATGTTGGCGAGCGCGGAAAGGCGGGTCAGGGTCTCGTAGAGGCGCGGCTCCTCCACCTCGGTGACGGTCCGGGCTCCCATCGCCGAGAGCGCCAGGCGGTCCGAGAGGAAGTACTGGACCACGAGCAGCAGCGCCACGAGCCCGAGCAGCAGGAGTGGCCCTGCGCCGAGGTACGTCAGTACGGCGATGAAGGCGGCATACACGAGCGCGAGCAGGAGCACTGTCACGATCATGCGCACCTGCAATCCGCGGTCCCGTCGCCAGCGAGCCATGCTCTCCCTCTCCCATGCCGGTATCGTCACCGTCGGGATACTATGAGAGCGCGGACCGACGATAAAAAGGTACCCGTCACAGCCCGGTGCGCGGCCGGACCGGTCAGAAGAGACTGAAGAGATAGGGCAGCATGATGATCGAGACGAGCGTGACGGCCATCAGCCACGAGATGGCCCCGACCACGGCGGGAGTGTACCGCTCGAGCCGGCGCCGGCTCAGGAGACTGTCGACAGCCTCGCGGAAGATATACCCGCCGTCGAACGGGACCATCGGGAGCGCATTGAAGATCCCCACGTTCAGGTTGATCCAGGCTGTCCAGAAGAGGAGCTGGACCACGCCCCAGAAGCCCGCGAACGGCGCCTCCCAGTAGGACGTGCTGGCGCTCGGAAACGCGAGGATGCGAAGCGCCTGGCCGGTCGTCGAGGTGTCGAACGGTACGACGATGTAGCGGAGGAGACCGATCGGGTTGAACGACCCCTCGACATACTCCGAGATCGCCTGGCCATTATAGTACTCGACACCCATGAACCCGGCGGTGCTGTTCGGACCCGGCCGTTCGGCCAGTATCAGCTCGTGTGTCGTGACCGTGCCGTCCTTCTCGACGGTGAGCAAGGTGGAGTCGCCGGGACGCGTCGCCGCGAGGAGCCGGGAGAGGTCGTCGCGCGTCTCGACCGGTGTCCCGTTCAGCGCGAGCACGACCGAGCCCGGGGCGATGGAGGCGTTGTAGGCCGGGAAGTCCTCGTATACGCCGCTGATCACCGGCGTTGTCGATGGCACGGCCAGGCCGAAGAGCGCGATCATCAGGAAGAACGCAAGGAAGCCGACGACCAGGTTGTTCGTGATCCCGGCACCGTACATCCGCATCTTCGCGGACCGGGGCGCCTTCTCGAGCTCCTGCTCGTCGGGTTCGACGAAGGCGCCGATCGGGACCACCGCAACGAGGAGCCCTGCGGCCCGTACCCTGATGCCCTCGACCCTCGAGAGGATTCCGTGACCGAACTCGTGGACCACGAGCGTGATGAAGAGCGCGAGCCAGACGGAGAGCGTTCCCGGCACGAACTCGTTCAGGCCCGGAATCAGGAGCAGGTTCTGGGGGGCGTAGATCCCGGTCGGCTCGGGCTGCACCTGGAGCGTGTACCGGAGCGAGAAGAAGAGCGAGAACGCGAAGAGGGCGGAGATGACGACGACGGCCACGACGCCGACGCTTGCGTAGATCTTTAGCGGCCAGGAGATCCGGCGAAAGACGTCGAAGAAGCTCATGCGCAGGGTCCGAAGTGCGAGGATCGGGCCGTAGAACGAGAAGTGCTCGTCGTACCATCCCGCCGGGGCGCTGGGGGTCCCATCCTCGACCGGCTCGACCGTCGAACCCGCTCTCTCGGCGGCGATGCGCTGCCGGATGAAGAGAGCGACCGCGACATACGCGGTGACGGCGACAAGAATAAGGACGGCCGTGACCCAGTCCATTCCCTCACGCTTGGGCGGACGAGGGGATAAAGGATAGTCTTGTATCAGCAGACCAGTGTCGTACTGAACCAGACTAACTCTCGCGGTGGTACCCATGTCGGGATACCTGGTCTCTGTGATGGACCTCATCAAGGAGCGGGAGATTGACGGAACTGAGACTGGGACAGGGCCCCACGGTCACGCTCGAGCCGTTCGATTGGGACCGGGACGCTCGCATGGTCCGGGAATGGCTGAAGCGGCCGCATGTCGCCCGGTGGTTCGGGGTGATTCGGAACGATATCGAGACCCAGGTGGAGCTATCCCCCGAGTTCACCGCACTGATCGTGGTCGATGGACACCCGGTCGGCCTCCTGTGCTGGCAGCGACCGGCATGGAACGAACTCGAGGTGGCAGGGTTGACCGATATCGAGGGCGAGCTCGTCGACATCGACATTTTCATCGCCGAGGTCGAGGCACTGGGCCGGGGGATCGGCCCCAAGGCGCTCTGGCGGCTGCTCGAGCGTCTCCGGAGCGATTCCGCAGCCCGGTACGCCGGAGTTGGACCCTCGCTCTCCAACGAGCGAGCGATCCGGGCGTACCGGAAGGCCGGCTTCCGGCCCTGGCGCGTGTACGCCGAACCGGAGCGAGGACCGTCCCTGTACATGGTGACAGACCTGCGCGCTTCCGACCAGCGCGAGCATCGATCGAGCAGTGGTTGCGACGAATCGTCATGACCGATCGTGCCTTCGTGGCATCCGGGGTGGCCGATGGTGGCAGTGACGACGCGGAGTTCCGGCCGCAGCTCAGAAGAGCGACGTCTGCGCGCGGGCGTGGAGCCGGTCCGCGACCGTGCGCCAGGTCGCGCGGACGAAGGGCGGCAGCGGCCCGCCGTCCGCGATGCACTCGTCGAGGAAACGCCGGGTAGCCGGGTCCGAGGGGTAGCCGCTGCCGATGGAGCCGTGCTCCTCGGCAAGCGAACGGATCGCACGATCGCGATGGACCTTCGCAACAACGGACGCGGCGGCGACGACGGAGAGCAGGCTGTCGGCATGGTGGCAGGCGACGACCGTACAGCCCGGATCGTATAGACGCGCCACGGTCACCGCGTACCGCCCCTCGCGGACATCGCAGGCGTCCAGGTAGGCGAGCCTGAAGAGATGGCCCGACGCCGCCAGTCCCTGGAGTGCCGCGGCGTGCGCGCGGGCCACGATACCGTTCATTGTCTCTCCCGCGCGCGCCGTGTCGATCGCGTCCGCTGACACCTCGACGATCGAGAACGGAAGGGTTGCGACGATCTCGGCGCAGACCTCCTTGCGCCGCTGCGGCGGGAGGGCCTTCGAGTCGCGCCGCCCGAGGTCGGCGACCGCCTCCCAGCCCGGGGCGGCCACCGCCGCGACCACGAGCGGGCCGAGGACCGCACCCTTGCCGGCCTCGTCCACGCCCGCGATCATCCTCTCAGAGCAGGTCCTTGAGCGATCGGATCTCGAGCAGGAGCCCGGGATCGTGCTTCACGACCTCCCGGACGATCCCGTGGACCGAGAACTTGGAGAGGTCCATCCGCGAGAACGCGCGGACGATCCGGTTCAGCTTCTCGTCCGAGAGCGTGACGAAGATCTCCTTGATACGGTAGTTCCGATCGAGCGACCGGCCGAGCTTCTCCCCGCGCCACCCATGGTCGTACGCCATGAGCGCGCTGGTCGAGACGTCGCCGGCCGCGATCGCGTCGGCCGCCACCTGGCCCGCGAGCCTGCCAGTATACATCGCGTTGTAGATACCGCCGCCGGTGATCGGGTCCGCGACCCGCGCAGCGTCGCCGATGATGACGAGCCCGTCCGCGACGGTCCGCTCAAGCGGCCGGCAGACGGGAACGCCGCCGACGATCAGCTCGATCACCTTCCCTCCTGGAAAGTGGTCCTTCACGAACCGGTTCAGGTAGTCGAGGGGGCGGTTACCCTCCCGGCACTTCCGGCCGCTGACCCCCAGCCCCACGTTCGCGGTCCGCTCCCCCTTCGGAAAGACCCAGGCATACCCCTCGGGCGCGATCTCGGTGCCGAGGTGGAAGACGGTCGCGCCGGGGTCGATATCGATCCCGGTCATTACGTACTGGGCGCAGGTCTCGATCTCCGCCAGGGGAACCGCCGTCTCGACCCCGCACCACCGGGCGAACTTGGACTCGACCCCGTCGGCTGCGACCGTGACTTTCGCCCGGACGTCCTCGATCGTGCCGTTCGTCTCGATCCGTGCGCCGGCGACAGAACCGTTCTCCATGATCGGCGCGACGGCCCGGGCCCTGACCTGCACGTCCGCCCCGGCGTCGGCCGCGCGCATGACGAGGTCGCGGTCGAACCGCTTCCGGTCGAGGACGTACCCGACCTCGGCCCCGGCCATCGACGGCTCGAGGTCCATCCGGGATCCGTCGGGCGCGACGATCACGGCGTGTTCGATCTCGGCAGAGATCCAGGCGGGGTCGGGGTCGGTGAACTCCTTGAGCAGGTCGCGCCCCACCCCCTCGGCACACCTGACGGGGATGCCGATCGCCGACCGCTTCTCGACGAGGCCGACCCGGAGACCTTTCTCCGCCGCCGTCATCGCCGCGAGCGCCCCACCGGGCCCGCCGCCGATGACAAGGAGGTCGTACTCAGGTCTCATCCCCGACCTCCAGGGCGCCGAGCGGGCAGGCGCGGGCGCAAACGCCGCAACTGGTGCAGTCACCCTCGACCGAGAGGTACGCATCGATCAGTTCGAGCGCGCCCTGCGGACAGACGGAGACGCAGCAGCCGCAGTATCCGCAAACGTCTCTCCTGATCACGAGCATGCCATCAGCATTCACCGCGTAGCCCGAAAAGGGTTGCGCCCCGGCGCCGCCGGGGCGATTGGCGCGTTACCCGCTCGGGATCTCGAAGGTGCCGTAACACCCTCCGCCGCCGGGGTGAAGGATGACGCGCCCCGCCCGGAGCGCGCCGATCGCCCGGGCCACGCCAGGGTCGACGGTCGCGAGCTCGCTCTCGGGGAGGTCGACGATGACCGCGATCTCGGTTCCGAAGGCCTCGAGGAGGGCCTCGTGGACCTGCCGCACCCCCTTGGCCGTCGGCGACGCGATGCCGCGGACCTCGGCAATCACCTGCGCGAGCGGGATGAGGTGGAGGTACGGCGGGCGCGGGCGCGGCTCGCCGTCTGAGAGTTCGCGGGCCCGATCGTGGACCCCCTTCTTCAGCACCGTCCCGTCCTCGGGGCAGCGCCACCCGAGCGCCTTGGCCTCGGCGAGCGAGAAGTGATGCGAACAGCGCATGCAGGCCGTCTCGTTGTACTTGCCCTCCTCGGGAAAGAGCCCGACGTTCATGGCGACGTCTCCGCGCTTCAGGGCCCCGAGCACTCCCGCCGGCGTGGCCCGGTCGACCTCGAGGCGCGTGAACTCGCGCCCGAGCCGGTGGAGCTCGGGCGAGTGAGCGTCCGAGGCGCTGATGAACGGGACATCGTAGAGTTCTGAGATCCCGGCGCCGTACGACGAATCGGCAGAGAGACCCAGCTCGAGAAAATCGATCGGCTCGTCGCCGTAGCAGTCCGCGATGCTGTCGAAGGCCGCGTAGATCCCGGTCCACGGCGTGAACGCGTGCGAGGGCCCCGCGAGCCCGCCGGCCTCGCGGGCAGCGCGCACGATCTCGCCTCCTGCGAGATGAACGTGCGGTCGTCCCTCGGTCAGGAGGCTGCGGCCGTGGGGGGCAAGGAGGTCCCCGAAGGCTTCTGCCGCGTCGAAGTCGGGAAAGAAGGACAGGTGATGCACGCGCCGTTCCGCCTGGATCTCGACCGTCGGCAGGACCACGATCCCGTGCTCGTTCTCGAGATAGGGCAGCCAGTCCTCCCGCCACGCCGGCTGGAGCGCGTCGCCGGTTCCGATCGCCCCGATCCCCTTCCGGGCTGCGGCCGCCAGCAGACCCGCGGGAGTCATCCGTCCACTCACACCCCGGGCATGGGGCGAGTGGAGGTGGAGGTCGCAGTCGAGGTTCATCTACCCGATGTACGAGAGCTCGTCGTTCTGCCTGACCCGCTCGAACTCGCGGACCTGCTCGAGCGCCTCCTCCATGTCCTCGGCCCGTCCCTGGAGCCTGTCGCGGTTGATCCCGAGATCGGTCAGCCGGCAGAGAACGCGAAGCACCGCGGCCGCCGACTTCGGATCAACCAGGTAACCGGAAGTCTCGCCCATGAGGCAGATCCCCTCCATGCCCCGCCTGACGCCGAGGGCGATGATCAGGCCGGCTGCCCCGATGATCCCGCTGCCGGGCTCGCCCTGCTCGAAGGTCCCGCCGGCCTCCTCGACGGGCGGGCGGAGGGCTTCATGAGTGACGATCGAGAGTACGCGGGGCTCGTCGACAAGATGACCGACGCCGTACCCGCCGAGGGTGTAGACCCGCTCCACGCCGAACCGCTCGGCGCAGTCGAGGTAGGTGGCGGCGAGACGGTAGTGCCCCTCGGGCGAGACGCTCTGGCTGTCGCCGACAAGAAAGAGATACGTTCCGCTCGGGGAACGGTACCGCCAGAGCTCGTTGTTGACCAGGCGGCAGGTGCCGTCCGGCTGGTTCACCACCTGTGGCGGAAAGTAGATCGAGTGGATCTCGGCGACCTTCTCGACCTCGAGTTCATGCAGGATGTGGTCGACAACGACCTTGCCGACCTGGCCGATCCCGGGCAGGCCGCTGACCATCACCGCCGGCCCATCGACCGTCTCATCGCCGAAGTAGGTGACCTCAATCGGTTCCATATTACCTCACCATTCTCCGGTAGGGGCCGTACCGGTCCTGTGGCGAGAAACGGGGCGGATGGGCCGTCGCCGTCGGTCCGCCGCAGGTGGGGCACCGCTCGGAGAGCGTGTATGTGCCGTCGCGCCCGCAGCGTCGCATCCGACCCCTCATGCGCCCTTGGCCGCCTTCTGCTTGCGCGTGAACTTCGCCTCGCCGCCGGCCCGCTCCATCACGCCGACGGCTGCTTCGGCCGCGCGCTCGATGGCGCGCTGGGCCGTCTTGTAGTCGGGGGCCGTGACCTTGATACCGTACTTGGGCGCGCCGACGTAGAAGAGGTCGATCTCGACCCCCTCGATCTTCGGCTCGGCCGCGCGGAGGGCGCGCCTGATGACGTTCACGCCGTCGGGCTTCGGCGACGTGAGCGTGAGTACGCCCGCGACGGTCACGCGCGGGATCTTGACGTTCTCCTTCCCGGCCGCGATCACGGCTTCGAGCGCCTCGTCGGGGAGCGAGACGCGGGTGCGGAAGCCCTCCTCGTCCATGACGATGTCCTCGAAGGCCTCGTAGAGCAGGGGATATTCCCGGTGGAGGGCGGAGGTGATCTCGGCCTCGTCGGCGCCCGAGGCGCTCGCGGCGAAGCCGATCCACATCCGGGCCTTCTGCTCGCTCTTCCACTCCCGGATCTTCTCGGACCGCTGGTGATCGTTGACGTCCTTCTTCGAGAGGTCGATATGGCCCCGATCCCGGTCGACGTGGAGGACCTTGCAGACGATCTTCTGCCCCTCGGAGACATGGTCCCGGATGTACTTGATCCACCCCGTCGCGATCTCGGAGATCGGGATCAGCCCCTCGCGGTCCCCGTACTCATCGAGGTGCACGAACGCAACGAAGTCCTTGACCTGTGTCACAGTGCAGACGACCAGTTCGCCCTCCTCGGGCCACGACCGCTCGTTCATGGCGTCACTCGAGGGTAGCCAGGATCTCGGCCCGGATCTCGGCCCTGCCGCCGCGCGGCTCGGCGAGCACGCGCCCGCAGACCACGCAGCCGACCGTGGTGCTCGCCTTCTCGAAGACGATCTGTTCGTTCTCGCAGTCCGGGCACTTCACCCTGAGAAACTTGGACCGGTTGTCGCGATAGAGACGTACCATGTGCGTATCACTCCGTCAGTTCGAATTTCGCAATGCGGAACCCGGGCCGGAGATGCGCCTTGTTGCAGGTCGTGCACCGGTACCGGACATTGATCCGCTTGGTCGGTTTGTCGCCGCCGGGCACCTTTGAGAACTTTCCCATGTTCCCGACGCCGCCCCTGCGCGCCTTCTGCCGGTCGATCCAGTGGAGCCCGGTGGTCTTGCCGCGCTTGACGCGCTCGACCTCGTGCTCCATATGGGTGCGGCAGAAGGGACAGTAGGTCCGAAACTTGCTTGGCATCTTCATTAGTACACCCTCGTGACTGCTCGTGAAAACAGCATCATCATTTAACCGGGAATATACTTAAGAATACCCGATCCGCCAGGGATATTCGGCGTTTTTTCACATACTCCGGGCCCTTCGAGACGCTTTTCCGGCGAAGATCGTACCGACGATACCTGGCGGCCCCGTTTATTCCAGGCCTGATCGCTCGGGAAGGATATTCATAATGATATTCCGTTCACGCAGAACCGCCGCGTTCTCCGGTGGCAGGGTCACGACATCCTCCGCCTGGAGCGCGTAGGTCCGCCCGTCGAAACCCAGGAACGGCTCGACCGGCGAGAGGACGCGCGCGAGGGCGAGCGGGGCGGCAAGGGCACCGTCATGTCCTCCCATCGCCGCCGCGGCGGCAACCGCGCACTCGATCGTGACGGGTCCATCGGCGGCCACGCCCGAGGGGGTGATGAGCCCCCCGATCATGGCCTGGCGGTAGCGGTCGACCGCTCCCTGGACGTCGTCGTAGAGGACCTGCTCGGCCGGGAGCATCCGCTTCTGGTGTTCGCGGTCGAGCGACCGTCCCTCCGCGCTGAGGAGGGCGAGGAGCAGGATCTTCTGCGACCGCATCCGGACCAGGTCGTCGAGGTGCTGCTGGAGCGCATCGATGCGCTCGGTCGCGGTCCGGAACGGCTCGGTCATCGGGTCCGTGCAGACGGCGAAGACCTTGCGGAGCGCGCCGACCTCTTCGCCGGCCCGGGAGAGGAGGTCCGGCGGGAGCGCCGTCAGGGTCCCGACGGCGTCGCGCTCGCCGGTCACCACGAGCTGGAGCCCGTCGAGCACGGTCGAACGGTCGCCGGTATCCGTCACGACGCGCCACCCCCGATCTCTGCCATGCCCCGGCCGCAGAGGTAAACCGCGGCCGCCTCGGGGACCCGTGCAGGTCCAGGCGCGAGCTGAAGGTTCTCGCCGAGGAGCGAGACCGTGCACGCCCGCTGTACCTCGACCGGGACCTCCCGGTCTCCGAAGACGACCGCGTCGATGAGCGGGTCGAACGCGTCGAGGTCGCGTGGTGCAAGGTTCATGACGCGGAGCCCGCTGCCGCCATGGAGCGAGCCCGGCGCGCGGATCAGTCGCTTGATGTCGGTCGTCACCGGCTCGTCGGCCTGCACGCCGGCCTCTCGGAGCCGGGTCCGCCACGCCTCGTTCTCCGGCGAGAGGAGGGCCGAGAGGAGGTCGCGTGTCGAGACCGTGTTCGTCCCCCGGGCGAGTTCGGCGCGATGCTTCCAGATCCGCTCGGCCTTCAGGTCGCCGATCCGGGGGAGCGTCCGCAGGTGGGCGAGGGCGTCGTGCTCGCCGAGCGAGTCGAGCCAGCCGAGGTACTCGGCAAGGGCCCGCCGCTGACGCCCACGCCATCCGCTGGTCGAGTCGGGGGTCGGCCGGGCGAGGAGGGCAGGGTCGAGACCGATGCCGCAGACGTAGTTGATCAGCTCCCGCCGCTCTGCGCTCGAGAACTGCCGCACGGAGAGGGCCTTCACATGGATATGGTAACCCCTCCCACCTGAAAAGACCACCTGGAGATCGCCGGGCGCGAACCCGAGCTCGGCGATCAGCATCTCGATCAACTTCTGCGCCTCCTCCTTCGTCCGGGCCAGCATCACCCCGTACGGGGGAAACGGGGGCCGGAGCATGTGATCCGCGTCGAGGTCGAAGATCAGGTCCGCGCCGGACCAGCCCTTCGCGCCCATGGTCGGCGCGGCGGGATCGTCATAGTAGGCCGTCGAGAAGAACGCGTGCGCGGGCACCATGGTCCTGAGGTAGTCCACGATCTCGTCGCGCGTCCCGAACCCGATATGCCGGCGCATGCGCGGGGTGTCGCGCGCCGAGAAGAATATGAACCCCCACTCCCGTTGCGGCAGCGAACCGGGAACCGAGACCTGCGCCGAGGCGTAATACGAGCCGAACCGCTGCCTGAGAAACTCGACCGTCGCCGGGCGCATCACCTGACCCGAGTTAGCATATACGGACCATCCCTGATATAGCCCTGCCGCTGGTAGTAAGGGCGCACCCCCACGCCGCTCATGACCGCGACCGTCCCGAACCCGGCCGCGGCTGCCTGGCAGGAGGCCTCGGCGAGGAGCTCGCGGCCGAACGAGCGGTGCTGCCACTCGGCGCTGCCCGCCCGCGAGCCGAGCCGGACCGGCGCGCCGTAGACATGGAGCTCGCGAACGAGCGCGGCGTCCTCGAGCTCGGGCCGCCACGGCGCGGCGGGAAGACGGAGACGGAGGAACCCGATCAGGGAGCCGCCGGCGGTCGCCTGGATGAATCGCTCCTCGCCACCGCAGCAGTCGTAGGCGAAGGTTGAGATCGACGGAGGCACGTCGGCGTGCGCGCGCCGCCCGATCTCGCGGCAACGGATGCACCGGCACTGGCCCTCCCGCGCGCGGAGCCGCTCGGCCGCGAGCTGCCGGAAGTTGCCGTGGATCGAGCCGGCAACGATCAGCCGAGCAGGAATGTCCCGCTGGACCCGCTGGAGACGAACGTACTCGGGAAGGCCGGCCTTGATATCGGCAAGCAGGTCGACGAGGGCATCTTCGTCGTAGGGGGCATACTCCCCCCGGTCATAGAGGCCCTCGAGCTCGGCGCCGGGCGTCACGAGGGTCGGGTAGAGCTTGAGGAAGTCGGGACGGAAGCGCGGGTCATCGAAGAGCTGGCGATAGACCGCCCGGTCCTCCTCGATCGACGACCCCGGGAGGTTGGGCATCATGTGGAACCCGACCTTGAGTCCGGCGTCACGCAGCTCGGTGTTGGCCCGCACCGTCTCGGCGACCGTGTGGCCGCGGCGGATATAGGCGAGCACCTCGTCCGAGAGATGCTGCGCCCCGAGCTCCACCTTGGTGACGCCGAGGTCGAGCATTCGGTCGATATCGTCCCGCGTACAGCAGTCGGGCCGGGTCTCGAAGGTCAGGGCCACGCACCTCACCGCCGCGTCCTCGTTGCGCGTGGACTCGACGGCCGGATCCGCACCGGTCGAGAGACGGCTCGTCCCGTGGTCGTTCATGGCCGCGAGGCACCGGCCGACGAACCAGGCCTGGTACTCCGGGGTGCGGGCCGTTATCGTGCCCCCCATCACGATCAGCTCGGCCTTTTCCACGCGATGGCCGAGCCGGACGTAGTGAGCGAGCCGGGCCGCGACCTGGGCGTAGGGGTTATAATCGTTCTCGCGTGCCCGCCGTGCGGCGGGCTCCTCGCCCGTGTACGACTGCGGCGAGGCGAAGGCGTGGTCGGGCCCGCCGGGGCAGGGCAGGCACCGGCCGTGGGGACAGGGGGCCGGCGAGGTCATGACGGCCACAGGTGCGACGCCCGAGAGGGTGCGGGTCGGCTTGACCAGGAGCCGCTGCCGCAGGGCGGGGTAGTCGGCGGGCGAGGCCGACGCGAGGATCTCGGAGTTGCGCGGCACGGTCGAGAGGCCGAACTCGCGGGCGGCTCGGCGCTTGAGCGTCTGGACGTCCGTGCGGGTATCACGAGCGATCCGGGAGGCCAGCTCCCGCAAAAGAGTGGGGTTATCCATGCACTACTATTCGACGGCGACGGGCTCGGACTGGGTATCCGCGGTCACGTCGAAGACGTGGCGTTTCTGGTCCCGCATGGAGCCCACGATCTCCTCCCCGAGGACCAGGAGGGCTTCCTTATGGGACTTCTTGTTCTTGTGGATATGCACCGGCGAAACCTCGAGATCCACGTACCGGGACATGTCCACGGACTCTCCCGTGGAAGTCTCGTAAAACTTCTTGATATGCACCATCAGCATATGCAGATGAAGCAGTTCCTCCTTTTGCACCATACCACCTCTCGACGAATGTAATATTTTCTCATATAGGGAAATAATTATGGGTGGCCTTTATATTCGAATCAGATGGCTCCCGGGGCTGTCTTCTCGGGCTTGCGGTGGGCGACGCCCTTGGGGCGCCGTTCGAGGGGGGTGGCCGGCCCCGGAGCTGGTGCCGCCGGATGGAACCCGGCGGGCACCTGCCTCGGCGTGCGGGCACGGTGACCGACGACACGCTCCAGGCTCTCGCCGTGGCCGAGTCGCTGATCACCTGCCGCGGATTCTCGGCCCCGGACCTCGCGTTCAGGCTCCTCGCCGGCTATCGCGCCCACCCCGAGTACTACGGCCCAACCTCGAGCCGCGTCTTCGACCTTATCGAGGCCGGCGTTGATCCCGCGACGGCCGCGCGGCGCGTTCACGAGGAGCGGGGGGCGAGCCGGACCAACGGCCCGGTGATGCGCGGCCCGCCGATCGGAATTGTCTACTCGGGTCGAGACGTGGAAGAGGTCTCGATGGCCACCGCCCGGCTCACGCACCACGACCCGGTGGCCGGCGCGGCATCGGGGTTCGTGAACCGGATGGTGAGTGAGCTCTGCCGGGGGCGGAGCGTGGACACCGCGTACCTCGCCGCGGTCTCCGGGTGCCGCGAGCCCGAGACGCTCGAGATCCTCGGGACGTGGCGGGCACACCAGGTGGTGCCCTCGCTCGACGCGCTCGAGATCGCCCATGCTGCCATCGCGATCGTCATGACCACGACGAGCTTCGCCGGGGCGCTCGAGGCCGCCGTCAACATGGGAGGGGACAGCGATACGCTCGGGGCCGTCACGGGAGCGCTCGCCGGGGCCGCGTACGGCGCCGGGGCCATCCCGGGCGACTGGCTCGCCCCTCTCGAACTCCAGCCACGGCTCGTGCGCCTCGCCGATGAGCTTGCCCGGATCTCGCGCTAGCCGACGGGACGAAGCTCGACGAGCTTCAGGGCCCGGGCCCGCTCGCACGGAGTGGGCGGGTTCCCGAGTACTTCGCCCACAAGGTAGCGGTCACCAACGACGATCCCGTCCGGGTGGCAGAGGTCGTACGCCTTGCACTCCGTGCGGGGGCAGGAGCACTCGAAGAGGATACGCGAGTTGACGATGGCCATGTCTGCCCCGATCAGGGCGACCACGGGCGCCTCGAAGCACTCGACCGCGCTCGCCCCGCCGAGGTGGACCGGGCAGTCGTGCCGGGTATTCCGGACCGAGATGATGCGATACTTGCGCCCGACCCGGAGGTTGTTGCAGGCCTTGCGAACCTTGCAGCGGTCGCAGGCGGGGAGCGCCCCCTGGTAGACGAACTCGAGCCCGGGCCGGGCCAGGGTTGTCCCGATAAGGGTGATCTTGGACCTCTCTGCTACCATGCCGCACCTACTCCTGGTAGAGCATCTCGACAAGAGCGTGGGCGGACTCGTCCGTCAGCCCGCCGTCAAGTATTGTAAAGCGCTCGGGGCGGATAGTCTTTGCCATCTTCAGCGCCTCGACCGCGACGTCGTCGTCGACCCCGAGCCCGGCGGGCGTTGTCGGGGCTCCAAGCTGGGCCAGCGCCGTGCGGATGGACCGCCAGTCCCCGCCGTGGAGGTACATACAGACGATCGTCCCGACGCCGCAGGCCTCGCCGTGGAGCGCCCTGCCCGGCGCGAGCCGCTCGAGAGCGTGCGCGAACTTGTGCTCGCCCCCCGAGCCGGGTCGAGAGGACCCCGCGATCGCCATCGCCACCCCCGAGGAGACCAGCGCCTTGATCACCATCCAGGCCGAGGCCTCCTGGTGGGGCAGGATTGTCGCGGCGTTTCCCATCAGGATATCGGCCGTCACGCGGGCGAGCGTGATGGCATACTCGCTTACGGGCTCGGCACGAAGCCGGTGCGAGAGCTGCCAGTCGAGGACGGCGGTCGAGTTCGCGATGATGTCGGCGCAGCCGGCGGCAAGGAGCCGGTGCGGGGCCGCTGCGATAAGGCCCGTGTCGGCCACGACCGCGATCGGCGGGTGGGCCAGGAGCGAGGCCGCGCCGCCGGCCTCGGCCACCGATGCACGCGCGGACGCGATCCCGTCGTGCGATGCCGCCGTCGGCACGGAGACGAACTGCCGATCGACGTTGTAGCTCGCGATCTTCGCGGTGTCGATCACCCGTCCCCCGCCCACCGCGACGAGGATGTCGGCGCCCGACGATCGCGCAGCCGCCTCCGCCCGGCGGCACTCCTCGGGGGTGCAGCCTTCGACGAGGTGGACGGCTACGTCGTAGTCGGCGGCGAGGAGATCCCGGGCCCGATCCCCCGCGATCCCCATCGTGGTCCTGCCGGAGACCAGCAGCACCCGCCTTCCGAGCCCGAGATCGGCGCAGACGGCGGGAAGTTGCTCGAGGACGCGGTGACCGATCACCACGTCACGCGGGAGCTGCATCCACTTCGATTTGTCGAAGCCCCCGTCCTTGAGTATGTTTATCGCGTCTGCGCTCATTCAGATCATGAATGATCAGGGAGTTCATCTACAAATATTACATCGATCCCATCCAGAGCGGCGGGGCCTACACGCTCGTCGATACGCTCACCTACGCCCTCATTCTCATCGTCGCGGTCTTCCTGATCTACCGCTGGATGCAACGCGCCGGCCTTGCCTTCGACCGCCGGCTCCTCTTCGCGACACTGCCCTGGGTCGTTCTCGGCGGGCTCGCCCGCGTGGTCGAGGACGCGGGGCTGCTGGCGGCGCCGTGGCGGTACCTGCTGATCACGCCGCTCATCTTCTTCGTGATCTTCTTCTGCGCCATCGTCACGCTCTACCTCTGCCACCGGTTACTCGGCGAGCGGGGCGTCCGGGTTTACGGCATGGTCGGCGCCGTTTCGTCGGTCATCGTCCTCCTGATCCTGCTCTGGTACGGAGCCACCGCGGCGCGGGTCGACCTCGGAGTGGCGGCAGCCATTCTCGCGATCGCAGCCCTCGCAACGGCCGCGCTCTGGGCCCTGCTTCGGTACGGCTTTCGCTGGGAGTACGCCTCCGACCGCATCTACCAGGTGCTGATCGGCGGCCATATGCTCGACGCCGCGGCAACCTCGTACGGGATCGACCTTCACCCGATCGGATACGTCGAGCAGCATGTCGTCGGCGGGTTCCTGATCGAGGCGACGGGGACCGGGTTCGCGATGTTCGCGCTCAAGCTCCTGGTCCTGGTCCCGGGGATCTACATCCTCGAGCTCTACCGGCGCGAGGAGACGGCCGGGTCGTTCTGGCACCTGATCGTCCTCGCCATGATCGTGGTCGGGCTGGCACCCGGCGTCCGCGACATGATGCGGATGGTTCTGTATGTCTAACGGTTTACGGGCGTATATTTAGAAAAGAAGCCCTTTTTGGGCGTATTTTCTGCTTGCCCTACATTGACCTTATCCGTCCGCTGTAACTGTCTGAGAAACGAAGGAGAACGGCCGAAAAACAGGCCGATTCGGGCCACCAAACAACCGTGCCCCGACCAGGACCGCGATTATGCTAAAGCCTTGGCGAGTATCTCGTTGGCTGTCTCGCCGTCTATCTTCTCGTCACGTTCGAGCGCGTCGGCGAGCGCTTCGATCGCCCGCCAGTTCGCGGGGTCGGCCACTAGATCTAGCGCGCGGCGTTGCATGTCTTCTCTCACTGACGGGAGCACCTCGATAGGATCACAGGTTTTCAGCAACCACGCATCTGCCTGTTCCTCATCCGACGAGCCTTCAAGACATTCAAGGAACGGCCGTCCCGTATACCGAGCGGTCGCAGCATACCCGGCATAGTTATTGATACAGTCTGCATCAATCAACCGTTCATCTTCGTCGGGGTCAGGGTCGGGTAGCTGCGCCAGCTTATCCCATAGATCGCGTGCTTCGTCCTCCTGCCCGGCTTCCATAAGCGCCCAGAACCTGCGCTCATCCTCTGTCTCATAATAGAAACCATTGACGGCAGCGGCTATTCGGTCCACAGTATCTTTCGAACTGGTGCACCGCCCATCCGATCCCTCCTGGGGCACGATCGATACGGACTCTACCGAGAGCCCGAAGAGATGCGAGACAAGAGCATGCGCGGCCTCGTGGACGGCGATTGCTCGCCGGTCAGGTGCGGTCATCGCCACCGGGCCGTAGGCCGGGCCGCTGCCGCGCCTGCATATTCACTGCCACGAACAGCGCCATGACAACGGCGATCAAGGCGAGCCGTGAGACGATCCCGATCGGATGATCCCAGTAGTGATTTGACCAGAGCTCGACGGCCGCGACCGCGCCGACGAGCGCGCCGACTAGGATCACGATCGAAACCCATTGAAGTCGACGAGCCGTCGCCTCTTCCATATCAGAGAATAGGAATGGATGGTTATGGCAGTGTCGATCCGTTCACGGCCACGCTAGATCACCGCCTCGAAGAGCGGTTCAACGTCGGCATCGGTCGTGGTCATTCGTCGCCGGCGCCGGGCCGCTGCCGCGTGGGGATCTCGGCGCCGCCCGGCCTTTGCCAGGATACGGGCGCTTGCATTTGGGTGAGTATGTCTGGCGATACAATCACAAAATGAGAGCGACAAAATGAGATTGATGCGCATCCTTGAACCATTAATGAGGGAGGTTGGTGGCTCGATCGCCACTATACCCTTCATTTAATACCCAACAGCTTGCACACCATATTCTGCTTGTTGTGTCGTAAATCCTACGTATTCGAGTTGAGCAATTAATCCACTTCGCGAAAAAGACATAATTTTTAAGTATTCGGCGGCTTTTTTTGCGGCTTGCTCATTCCAGTCAGCACCAGATTGATCTACCCCATACACAGCTTCCTGATGTGAAAAACCTTCATATTCGAGTTGTTTAATTAATCCATCTCGAGAAAAAGGCATATATTTTAAGTAAGTTAGTGCTTTAATTGCTGCATTCGTCTCACCAATTGATGCCGGCGTTGTCGCAGGAACGGTTGTGGTCGTCGGGGTAGTCGTTGTGGTCGTTGGAGCAATCGTTGTAGACGTCGGGGTAGTCGTTGTGGTCGTTGGAGCAATCGTTGTAGACGTCGGTGTGGCTGTCGGGGTGATGGCCGGGGCACTCAAGTTATTAAAAAGCCACACCACGTCGGCAAAATCCATCCGATTATTTTTATTGAAATCGAAATATTGCCAGTCATCGTCCCCCGCAATTCCGGCGAGGTGGTTGAAGAGCAGGACCACATCGGCAAAATCGGCTCGACCGTTGCCGTTCACATCCTCGTACAGACCGTCGCCATTCCTATCGGTCGGGTATGATGGGATAAAGGGAAGATATGGCTGGGGTGCGACGGTCACGCTGCCTCGAGACATGGTGACGGGGTAAATGTTCCCATTTCGGTCCTGGATGCCAACGTTGGCGAGAGTCGTAATCGCAATATCGGCTGTACCAACCCCCTTACCTTTCACCGTCAGGGATGCAAGTTGAACGTATGTCGCTTGAAGAGGAACCCCACGCCCTAAATCCATTGCTCCGAGGGTAGCCTTGCCAGCCGGAAGGGTCGGACTCTGCATTACTGTTGCCCAGGCGGGGAACGCAACGGCAGTAATCTCTGCGATTGAGGTATCGCTGAGGGTCACCGTGATCTTGTAACCTGATATCCCGTTTGGAGCCGTATCAAGGGTGATAGGGACCGTGATGGTATCCCCCACATTCAGAATCTGGAAGTTCCCAGTCCCCACTGTCGCAGCGGACGCCCCGCCGAAGAGAGAACATAATGCGGCGGCGATTAAAATGAGCAGGATAGGCCCTCCCGTCCGAGGATGATTGCATACCTTCATGAATCAATCAACCGGTTTCATTGAATATAGGTATTGCTAATTACTCGTATCAGGCTAAGTTGAGATAAAGCCCCCGAGTGGAGCGCTTCGGCGATGGCGCAGCCCTGCAACTGGACCGGGGCGGTGCATCAGGCTCTGAGGGCCGCGCGATCGCGCACCACCCGGTTCAAATGTGGTGCATGAGGCGATCGGATCGATGCATTCACGCACCCAAACAGGGTAGTTAGTCGCGGCCGGCCATCTTCCGCCGCCGGTACAGGGTCATTACCGGGATCTCGAGGGCCCGGGAGACCTCGGCTCCCCTGGATAAGCCTTCGGCAAAACAGATATCGACGCCTTTTATCTCTTGAAGTCCACTCTTTGTGTAGATGACCTTCTTCGGACCCGGAGAATTGAATATTGAGAATTTACAGCGCGCAAGGGACGTTGAAGGGTTAATAAAAGCATTGGGGTATACAAAAGATGCCGAAGTGCGCAGGGAAGCCGCTGACGCATTGTGGTCTATCCCCGATCCCCGGGCCGTTGATCCGCTGATCGCCGCGCTCAGGGATTCTGACAATTGGGTGCGATGGCACGTCGCCGAGGCTTTGGCGAGGACCGGCGATCCCCGGGTTGTTGGCACGCTGATCTTCGCTCTGACGGATTCCTTCGGGTTGGTGCGCAAGACTGCCGCCGGCGCATTGGGAAAGCTCGGCGATCCCCGGGCCGTTGACCCGCTAATCACCGCGCTCAGGGATTCTGAAATGGACGTGCGCAAGGAAGCCACCGGGTCACTGGGGAAGCTCAGCGATACCCGCGCCGTTGGTCCGCTGATCTTCGCCCTGACGGATTCCGTCGGAATGGTGCGCAAGGAAGCCGCCGGGTCACTGGGGAAGCTCGGCGATACCCGCGCCGTTGGTCCGCTGATCTTCGCTCTGACGGATTCCGTCAGAATGGTGCGCAAGGAAGCCGCCGGGTCACTGGGGAAGCTCGGCGATACCCGCGCCGTTGGTCCGCTGATCGCCGCGCTTAAGGATTCTGAGAAAGACGTCCGGAAAACTGCCGCCGAGGCATTGGCGAGTATTGGCGATCGTCAGGCAGTTGGCCCGCTGATCGTCGCGCTCAAGGATTCTGAGAAGGACATGCGTCAGAAAGCCGCCGAGGCATTGGGTCTGCTCGGCGATCCCAAGGCAGTAGACCCGCTGATCGCCGCGCTCACGGATTCTGAACGTACCGTGCGCAAGGCTGCCACTACGGCGCTAAGAAAAATAGGTTGAGTAGCAGGGCAGACGGTATTGGTGTGGGCTTATAAACGGCCGGCCAACTTTCGTCGCCGGTACAGGGTCATCGTCGGGATCCCGAGGGCCCGCCGGCCACCGGGGAAGAGCGGTGCCACCTCGTCGGAGAGCGCGCCAAAAAATAGGTTTATCTTATTCCCGCAGCCCATCGCGCCGCTGGGTACCACCTGACGAATGAACCGGTCGGCGGTGGAGTCACTCCGCGCGAGACGCTGCCGGGTTTCAGGGTCGGCCCGACAGTCGCGACGCGACGCGTACTCGTTCCTGTCGGGGCAGTGCCTGTCGCTGAGCGCGAGCCGAGGAATGTGCCAGGGTTCCCGACAGCGTACCGCTTGCCCCAGGTCCTCGCAGCACTTATGGTCGACACCGGTTGCACAACGGGCTGTGTTATCGGCGCAAGCGTGGTAACGACCGGCGGAACGGTTGTAATCGGCACCGGTGTTGGCGGGGCGGTCGGCGGGGGTGTCGGGATCGTTGTTGGCGGAAGTGTTGGCGAGGACGTCGGTGTTTGTATCGGTGGCGTGGCAGTTACTTGGATGACACCCGAAAGATCAACAGTCCAAGGCGACTCGGCTGTGACCTTCAACATGTAGTCACCTTCCTTTTTGATATTGACTGCAGTAGAACCGGGTCCCTCGTCGTACTGAGAAACGAGATTTTCGACTATTTCGCCGGTAATATCGACGAGGGTAACGACGAAGAGCCCGTTGTCAACCGTCCACCTGATGTCAAGCCGACCTGGAGTGCAGTGGAATGCATAAGTACCCCTATCATTCGTGTCTTCCCAATGGGAGTCCCATGTCATGTACATGGTGTTGGAAAGGGTGACCGTCCAGGGCGAATCCGCTGTGACCTTCAATAAATACTGACCTGTGCTCGGGACATGAACAAATGTAGAACCAGGGCCCTCGTCGTACTGAGACACGACACTTTCGACCGTTTCGCCGCTCGTGTCGATCAAGGTAACAACGAAGAGCCCGTCATCGACCGTCCATTGAATAATCATCAACCCTTTATCCCAAGTGAACGGCGGGGTCACTTGATCGTTAGTCCCGCGGAAGGGGAGTCGGGTCGGTTCTTGGTTTGTTATTGCGATAGCATCGTAAGACGGGTCTTGACCCATTGAGATGAGAGATGCGGATGCTGCACCACTGCTAACGAGCAGAAGGAGCAGGAAAGTTGCGAGGCAAGTGAGAATCCTCATATTAATGGATAGGTAGATGCCATAAAAGGTTTTTCTACTTGATTGATAATCCTGTCAGCAGATGATGACGACCTAACTTTTCGAGACTTCAGAGGAAGAGCGGCGTGACCTCGTCGGAGAGCGCGCCCATCACCAGATCGTACGCGAAGACCTGATCGGTCGTGGCGACGAATTCGCAGAGGTATTCCTGCCTGAACCACCAGTCACCCATACCGCGCCGCTCTTCCTCGAGGAACGCCGGTGTGATGCGCGGGCACGCGGTCGCCGGGATCTCGATCCGCTCCCACTCGGCACCGCCGTCCTGCCACGCCTCGTGGAAGTGACCGCGCTTTCCGAATGGGGTAGACATGAGTATGAGCCGGCCACCACTCACGGCGAGCATGGGCCGCACCGCGAAATAGAGCGCGTCATCGACCCGCGCCGCCTCGTCTTCGATGATCAGGGCCGCGCCACTGAAGCCGCGTATCGTGCCTTCGCTGCCGGGCAATGAGACAATCCGTGATCCGTTCTCGAGCGCGAGAGAGAGCCGGTTGGATTCGGTTAAACTCGGCTCGTGCTCGAGCGTGCGAAGGTGCGCCACCACCTTCTTGAAGAGCTCACTCGACTGCCGGAGCGACGGCGAGACGAGCAGGACGAGCGAACCGGGATAGTAGATCGCCCGATGGAGCGCGAGCGCCGCCGCCGTGGTCGACTTCCCGCTCTGCCGCGAGCAGTTCAGGAGCAGGCGCCGCCCGCCCGACTGCAGTACCCGGGCCTGCCATTCGTCGGGCACGAAGCCGAGCGCGTCGCGTGCGAACGCCGCCGGATCAAGCGCGTGCACCAGGTCGGCCGCGATCACCGCTCCACCTTCTCGAGCGCGCCGGCTACCGCGATCCGGGCATCCGGGTACGGAGCGAGCGCCTGCAGGACCACCGTTCGCACCTCGACCCATTCGGGCGCCAGGACCAGGTTGAACGTCGGCGCCGTCTGCAGCTCGCCGTGTACCTCGAGCAACAGCTTTGCCGTCTCCCGCGCCTCCCGGATCGCCGCGAGCTTCGTTCGCAGCTCGCCGGCGCGTTCGGCCTGGTCGATGGTCGCGATCGCCGACTGCAGGAGATCGCGCACGGTGGCGAGTAGGCGATCGGCTTCGGCCACCTCATCGGCCTCGTGCGCCTTCGCCACGGCCGTCGGGATGTGCGCCTTGTGTCGGTAGAGCGCGTCGCGCGATACCGCGAATCGTTGCGCGATGTCGCGTAACGTCTCGCCCGATACAAGCGCCTGATCGATCGTCTGTCGGTCGGGGTGGTAGCAGATGGAACACTTCGGTGGCATCTACATCCTCGGGATACCGTCGCGGGGATTCCATCCGCCCATCGTCGGGATGGTGGGCGGTTTTCGGATCGCAGAGAGCGGGACGGTGACGCCGCCGCCGAACCGGTCGGATGACCACACGGCGAGCCCGACGGCGAAGACGAGATCATCATGGATGGACTCGCGCCACGCGCCGTAACTGTCGTGCCCGGTGTCCGAGATCGTCACCTTGTAGTTCATCAGTTCACGGATCAGCGTCTCGGCTTCAGGCAACGCCCGCGCGATCTGCAACCGGCCCTGTTGCAGTGCGAGTTGAACGCCGGTGACGAGCTCGCGCTTCGGTATCCGCCAGTGCATGCCCTCGTGGCTCGCCGCGTCGCCACCCGTGACCGTGACCGCGATCGGCCTCAAGCCCGCCGCCGTGAGCAGGTCCACGACCGGACGGCCGACGCCGGTGGCGTCGACGGCGAGCTCGGGGTATTCGGGTAGACGGGACATGAGCCCTTCCACCGCGTCGACGATCGCCGGGTAGACGGTACCGAGCGCGAACCGCTGCAGGTGCCGGACCTTCAACGCGTCCGGCGTCCACTCGACAACCGCGATCGCCGTGTAGTCGCTCGCCTGTCCCAAGTCGAGCCCGACGTGATACGAGCTCATGCCGCCACCTCGTCGGCCTCATCGGCAGGCATCGCCGACTCGACGGTGTTGGCGTCGACTTCGACCACCACGGGGTTACCGGTCGCCGCGAGATCGAGCCAGCAACGCTTGCACAGGTAATGGTTGGTGGTGTCGGCGATGTCGACCATGAGCGCACCGCTCGCGCTCGCCGTGTAATGAGACGGCGCCGCGCCGCACTTCCCGCACGGGTTCGGGTTGGCCTGAATGTGAACGTACTTCTCCTGGTCGGATGGTGGCGGGCCGGCGTGTTCTGTAAGTGTCACCAGTGTCACTGATGTCACGGGGCCATCGGGATGGTCGCTCGCGTGTGACTCCTGTGACGGCCGTGACGTTTCCGGTACACAGTCACCCGCACGATCCCATACCTTAAACGGCTCGGGCGCCGCGCCGTCTTTCAACGGCCACCCCGATCCTCTGAGCGCGTCGGGGCACTCGGGCGCCGGCTTCCCGTCGGGGTCGAAGAAGTACCGGTTCGTGATCTCGAGCCACTTCGACGACGACGGGACCACGAGCTTTCGAACCTGTTTCTTTCGGCTCTCCAGTGGCGCGCCGCGCTCGTCGCGCTTCATCACCACCTCGATCCGCTCGCGCTCGATGACGAACCCGATCGACTTGAGCGCGTTGGTCACGGCCGTCGGCGTCGTCTTGAAGGCATCGGCCACCATGCGCGGGGTCACCACGTCGGCCGGGCCGTCGTCACCCTCGCCCTGTGCGCGGCTCAGCGCCTCGTTGAAGAAGCTGCCCTCCTTCGACTCGGCTCGGGTCCGCTTCAGCTCTTGCTGTCGCGCTTTCACGTAGACCCGATACCGATCTTCGCCGTCGGGGAAGTACTGGAGCACGCTGGATATTGGTTCGGACAACTGCCGCGTGCGCGGTTCGATGCCGTCGACAGTCACCACCCATTCAGGATCGAACTTCTGCCAGTGCGCGAGAACGAACCGCGCGATCTTTGCTCGCAGCCGTTCAACGGTGTGGTAATACTTCGCCGGCAGCTCGGCCGGGATGTCGGGCCTCGTCGTCTCCTGTGGCGAATAGCTCAGGCACCGCGATTCCGTCGCGTTGTCCTTGAAGTGGACCCGCATGGCGATCACCTTCGGCCCCCACGGCGAGAACGACTGTTGATTATTGGGGTCGTTCTTGTCGCTGAGCATGATCCACGCGCCCTTCTCGAACCCGGCATTGAGCCACTTGATCACCGGGTCGGCCGCGTCGCCTTTCAGGTCGGCCTCTTCGATGAACGTCGTGCCGCGCCACTTCTCGTGCATCCGCATGAGCGCCGACGGCGACGTTCCGCCGCTGAGCAGGATGGGAAGGAAACAGAGATCGGCGACGGCGCGCGCCGTGCGTGTCTTCCCGGTCCCGGTGTCGCCGATGTACCGGAGATACGGCGACGTTGAACGCTTGGGGTAGAACCACGTGAACAACGCATAGTAGATCCCGATCTCGCGCTCGATGTCCGGCATATCGACATACTCGTTGATATGGCGGTTCATTTCGTCGAATAGCACGCCCGCCTCGAGCAGTGGCGCCGTCCGCACCAGGTCCGCGCGCGGGATGCCGACCACGCGCATGAGCTCGCCCGAATCCTGATGGATACCGAGCCGCCTGGGTTCGATCACCGTGCCGTCGGCGAGCGTGATCCGGGCGTCGAAGTGTACCGTGCCGGCATCGTCGAGATGGAGAAACCCGAACGCGTCGTGCTCCGTCATGGCGACCACGTACAGCCGATCGTCTTCCTCGAAAAACGAGAGCGTGCGCTTCGGCGCCTCGTCCTCGTCCTCGTCGCCCTTCCGGTCCTTCTTGGGCTTGGGCTTCGGCTCTTTCGACGGTTCGATGATCTCCCTGAGCTCGCGCCACCGGTTCGGCCCGCCGGCGCCGCCGCACGAATCGTGGTGGCACCGCGCATAGATCCCGCCGTGGTCAAGCTGGCCGATGAACGCGCCGTCCGTATGTTCCTTCGACCACGGACACGGCTCGAGTGTGGCGAAGAACCGGTGCCCTGCCTTCGGTGTCTCGCGCACGGCGATCCCTATCTCTGTCAGCCGGCCGGCGCGTTTCTCGATCCACGCGCGAAGGTCGATCCCGTCGACGGTCTTCGCGGTGGCCGTCGTGGTCCCGGTCGGCGTCGCGGTCGCGGTGGCCGTCGCCGGCGCCACCTCGTCGGCGAGCGCATGCAGGAGCTCAACGGGCACGGGCTCGAGAACGTCGGGCACCTTCGCCAGCGCCGTCGACCGGTGGGGCCGGTCGGGCATGTTCGCGCCCTTCCGGTTGGGAGTCCCGTAGACCCGGACGATCCGCGCCGCGTTGGATACGGACACGTCTACCTTCACGGCCTCGTCGGAGAACCGCGCCGCGAGCGCTTCCAGGCACCGCCGTACCAGCGCCGTGGCGTCGGCGTCGTTCGGCAGGTCTACCCGATAGAGCAGGTGCGCGCCGTTGCCGGAGTCGGCCAGAACGGGCGCTGGCCACCCGTCTGTCTCGAGCGCGCCCGCGATCGCTTCGGCCCGCGCGAACGCCGCCGCCTTCTCGCCGTCGGTGGCACTGATGCCGCTTGGTCGCGTCGGATCGGCATCGACGAGCAGCCACCGCCGCCGGACGATTCCGGCATCGGTCGTGGTCTCCTTCGCCGGGCCGATGCCATTGTGCCGGCGCGCGAGCAGGTTGGGGTTGGCCGGGTTGACCGTCCAATAGATCCCGGTGATCGTTGGGTTGGCCGCGAGCGCGTCGACCTTCTCGGCGAGCACGTCAAGATCGTCGAAGTAGCCGGAGCGCGGTCGATCGGACTCGGGAAACGCCCGCACCTCGACCACCTGGCCGGGCTCGAAGAGCACTCCAGCCGCGCGCCGGATCTCGTCGGCCGTCACTCGTCCACCGCCTCGACGCCGCACGACACGCACAGGTCCATGAAGATCCGTGTCGTCAGATCCTTGCGCCACCGCTCGACGGCCGACGCCCGCTCGCCGACGGTCTCGGCGAACGCCTGCACCTGTTCGGCGATCTGGTCGCGTTCTGCCTGCAGCTCTTCATACTCCGAGCGGAACCGCTCCAGGTCGACGGTGCCGTGCAGCTCGGTGGCACCATCTCGCAGCCGGCGCCGGGCCTCACGCTCTGCCGCGCGATCGAGATCGCGGTGCGAGTGGCGCGAGAGCGCCCTGTCGAGCAGGTCGATTAGCGCCTCCTCGTCGAGCGCGTCGAGCTCGACGCACGCGCGCCCGCCGGACTCTTCAACGAAGCGATCGATCTGTGCCTGCTTGTACCCCTTCGTCGACGGGTCAAACGCCGGTGGCAGGCCATACCGGTCTACCTGATCCCGCGTCAGTGCCACCCGCTCGAAGACGTGATCGGGACGCGGATACATCTGGTTGATCCGCTCCATAAATGCCGGCGCCATGCTCCAGCCGCCACAGTCGAGATCGTTGATGTAGAGTAGGCAGATCGGCTTGTCTTCGGCCTTCGCCTGCTCCACCACATCGTGAACGCGGGTCACGCTGAATTGACCGCTAAAGACGAGCAGGTCGGCGCCGTGGTGCTGACACAGCGCCTCGAGCCGGTCGCGGCTCGTCGCCTTCTCAATGCCGACCACGATCCGCCGTGGTTGGTGTACGAAGGTCGGCACGGCCGCGACAACGGGCCGGAACCCGACGGCCTCGGTGAACTCGCGCCACGCCGGCATCTCGTCGACTGTCTGCAGGTCCGGTAGCGCGCCGATGTGCGGCAGGACCGGTTCAATCCATCCATCGAACTCCGAGCGGCCGGGCATGAAAACGGGCTCGTCGTTCTTTTCGTCGATGATGCTTGAGAACCGGATCATGCCTCGGATGCGAGCGTCGGTAATGAGCTCGGTAAGCCGATCGTAGTCGCCTTGTTTGTTCTCGTACCGGCGCCATGCCTTTCCCTTGCTCGGGATCATCCGCTCGTCGGGTGGAAGGCTCACGATCCAGTAATGGAGCCGCCGAACGCCGACGGTCTCGGCGCCCTTCTCAGACAGGTATCGGCGGTGCAGTTCAACGAAGACGTCGATCTGCCGCACCATCAGGACCACCAACCGACAGGCTTATTCCATTGGAAGTTAAGGTATTTCATAACCCCAAACACCTCTCCTTCTCAGTGGTCCCTCACCGACGCCGCCGGCCGTCGCGATCTGCAGGTGCACGCCGGGACGCCGGCCACGTTCTCGGCGTTGTCGGGATCGTGGTAGTCGCGGTCGCGACACGCGCCACCACAGTCGGCGCACGCCGCGTGCTCTCGGACGCGTCGGATCATGGCGTCGCCTCGTCATCGGGAACGAGAACCCACACCTTATCGGCGATCAGCTTCCGGGCAAACTCACGCTCGAGCGGCCCGAGACTGTCGAGAGTGCTTCGGTGAATCTCGAAGCCGGAGATGATCCGAGCGTTGGGATTAAGAGACGAGGCGTTCAACAAGTGTTTGCCTCCTCTGATCGGGGGTGGTGTCCTGGTCGCGGGCACTGGTTGCCGCCTGCGGCCCGCTCCAGGTCTTCGATTCTTGCAACAAGTGCCTGCTCGAGCGTCGCCGAGAAGGGGATACGGTAACGCAGAGCCTGTTGCTTCAGTTCTGAAGGGATCGACACAGAGACCGTAGATCGGACCACTGGGCCATCCAGGGAAATGAATCCCATACATACGCATCGGCGCACGAAACTATGAACAGTTGGTTTCGATCACTGTCAACTCAAATCATGACTCCGTAAAGGAAGAGAACATTCAACTGAGGACAGGATCGGATACCCCCCTCAAAAAAGAGAGTTTATTGTTTCAGCGCCTCGGACTGCGCCCGCCGCACCGCGTCTTCGAGTGCCTTGAACCGGGGATCGCTCCATATCTGTTCGGTGGCGCTCTTCCGCTCGTCTTCGAAGAGCAGCATCTCGCGCAGCCGCTGCTCGAGCACTTCGTTTCGCGCCTCCAGGTCGGCCACCTTCCGCACGAGGTCGCCGCCGCTGCCGTGGCCGATCGTGAGAATGTACGCGTGAGCCTCGTATGCCGCCGCAAGATCCTCCTCCGTCAGCCGGACGTACGCGCCCGTCAGGTATCCCTGGTGTCCCATCAGGACTTCCGCCACGTCCACGCCCGCTGCCGCGCCGAAGTAGGTTCGGAAGTACTTTCTGAGCCCGTGCGGGTGGATCGTGGATCGGCCTGTCTCCTCGCACCGCTCGTACAGGTCCGCCTTCTTGAGCGCGTTTCGCCAGTTCTTCAGAAACGCGGTCTCGGCGAACGGAAACAGACGGTCGCTCTTCACCCGCTCTTCACCGTACTTCGCAATGTGCAAACACCGGACGCGCGCCCGTGCCGTCTCGAGATAGTCATCCCGAACCTGCAGCCACAGCCGCACGGCGCCGACGGCCTCGGGCGTGAGGAACGAGAAGCGCGCCTTCTTCGTCTTGGTGGTCTCCCGCCGGAAGTTGACGCGCGCCGGCGTCGCGTCTAGGTCCACGTCCTGATCCCGAAGTTGCAGAACCTCATCGGCCCTGCCGCCGGTGGCGAGCATCACGTGTGCCACGGCCCGGTAGGGCGTCCGCATGTAGGGAAGGAACTTCTGTAGGATCTCCATCGTGATCGGCCGCTCTGTTGCCACGGTCGTGGCCTTCGGCAGTCGCTTGCGGACCACTCGTTCTTCGAGCCGCGAGAGCTCGATCCCGTTCTCCTCGAAGAACCCGGTTACGGCCGTGCGCGCGTTATGGACCGTCGACGGCGCGAACCCTTCCCGGTTCATCTGTCCGATGAAGCCGATGAGATCATCCGCTGCCGAGCGATCGCCGTTCCGAAGGAGCGTGAGGTATTCGAGCCCGAGCACATCCCAAGACGCGATCACCTCGTCGTCATTACGCGACCACTCGTCGCGCGGTCGCCGGATCGGCGCGTCGGGATATTCAAGAAACTGAAAAAACTTCTTCAACCCGCCTACGTAATTCTTTCGGGTATGCTCTGTTTTCAGGTTCCGAAGGTACTTCGAAACCGGTTCGATACCAACTCCGTTTCGGGTGGTTGCCGCCAACACCATGAGAGTCTATGGGACGCCCGAGAGTATATAAATTACGGTCATTGTCCGTCCGTAAACGAGGGGACATTTCTGTATGTTTGACCGGCGCCTCTCGCGCTCGACGCTTTTTTCGACCGCGCTCTTCTCGCTCGCGCTCGTCGGCGGGGCCCTGGCCGTGCGGCAGGACCCGGCGTTCGGCCAGCAGCTCGTGGAGAGCGTGCGCGACCAGGTGGGGGCCCAGATCCTCTCGAACACCTCCTGGATGCTCTTTCTCACGATCTTCCTGAACAACCTTGTCGCGTGCGTCACGCTCTTTCTCGGCGGCGCGACATTCGGGCTGCTGACGCTTCTCGTGCTCGCCTCGAACGGGATCGTAATCGGAGGCATCGTCGAGATCATTCGCGAGGAGCAGGGGACCGGGTTCATCCTGGCAGGGATACTACCGCACGGCGTCCTGGAGATCCCCGCCGTCCTGGTCTCGGCCGGGCTCGGTCTCCTTCTCGCCGAGGCCCTCGGCCACGAGCTCCTCGCCGGGGGTGATGACGCGGCAGGTGAGGCGCTCCGCTACGGCCGGATCTTCATCCGCTTCGTGGTCCCATTCGTGGCCGTGGCTGCGGCGGTCGAGGCGTTTATTACGCCGCATATCATACAAATGGTGACATAGAGGTTCGTTCCTGATGGATGACGATACGGGGGCCCTGCCGGCACGGGCCGACTTCTCCGAGTGGTACAACGAGGTCCTCTGGCGGGCCGAGATCATGGACGTCCGCTACCCGGTCAAGGGTATATACGTCTGGTACCCGTTCGGGTTCGGGGTCCGGAAGCGGACTTACGCACTCCTCCGTGAGCTCCTCGATCGCGACCACGAGGAGACGCTCTTCCCGCTTCTCATTCCCGAACAGGAGTTCATGAAGGAGGCCGAGCACATCAAGGGGTTCGAGGACGAGGTCTACTGGGTCACTCACGGAGGCCTCTCGCCGCTCGACGTGAAGCTCGCGCTCCGGCCCACCAGCGAGACGGCGATCTACCCGATGTACGCGCTCTGGGTCCGGTCGCACGCGGACCTGCCCCTGAAGCTCTACCAGGTCGTCAATACCTTCCGGTACGAGACCAAGCACACGCGCCCGCTGATCCGCCTGCGGGAGATCTCCTCGTTCAAGGAGGCCCACACGGTCCACGCGACCTGGGAGGAGGCGGCGTGCCAGGTCGAGGACGCGATCAGCCGGTACCGCGAGTTCTACGACCGGCTCGGGATCCCCGTCCTCGTCTCCCGCCGGCCCGACTGGGACAAGTTTCCCGGGGCCGACTACACGCTCGCGGTCGACTGCGTGATGCCCGACGGCAGGACCCTCCAGATCGGTACGGTCCACCACCTCGGCGACCACTTCTCGCGGACATTCTCGATCACGTACGAGGACCGGGACGGCGAGCAGCGGCTGGCCCACCAGACCTGCTACGGGATCTCGGAGCGGTGCATCGCGGCCCTGATCTCGATCCACGGCGACGACAGCGGCCTGGTGCTACCGCCCGAGGTCGCCCCCATTCAGGCTGTCGTGGTCCCGATCATCGTGGGAAAGCGCGGCGCAGAGGTGCGAGAGGCGGCCCGCCGCCTTACCGACGACCTCGAGGCCAGCGGCGTCCGTGTCCGTCTCGACGACCGCGATCTCCGGCCCGGCGCGAAGTTCTACCACTGGGAGATGCGAGGCGTGCCCGTCCGGCTCGAGCTCGGCCCCCGTGACTTCGACGCCGGTGTTGCAACGGTTGTCCTCCGGACGGGCGGGCCGAAGACCACCATCCCGCTCGTATCGGCCGTGGAAGAGGTGCGTGGGCTTCTCGCATCGGCCATGCAGGCGCTCGCGACGAGGGCCAGCGAGCGGCTCGCCGTCCAGGTTCATGAGGCCGGCACCATGAGCGAGCTCGCCGCGGCGCTCGAGGACGGGGTCGCGATCGTCAGCTGGTGCGGGGAGAAGAGCTGCGCCGACCGGGTCGAAGAGGAGACCGGCGGCGCGGTGCTCGGCGTTGAGGTCCGGTCGGACCTCGTCGTGCCTCGCGAGGGAACCTGCGTCGCCTGCGGGTGCGCGGGGTCCACCGCGCTGATCGGACGCAGCTACTGACGCCGCGATCCCCGGCCCTGGCCGAACCCGGACAACCATATAAGCGGACGGGGCAAACGTACTCCTGCGTGACAACGGCCATCCTCGGGGCCGGGCTGACCGGCTGTACCCTCGCCCGGCTTCTCGATGAATCGGGCGAGGACGTCGTGGTACTCGAGGCCGCCGATGCCTTCGGCGGGCTCTGCCGGTCGTTTTGCACGAACGGATTCACCTTCGACCTAGGTGGCTCCCATATCATCTTCTCGCGCGACGAGGAGGTGCTGGCCTGGATGCGGGCTGTTCTCGGACCGAACCGGGAGGAGCGGCACCGCGAGACCAAGTGCTTCTACCGGGGCCGGTACGTGCAGTACCCATTCGAGAACGGGCTCGCCGACCTTCCGCCGGACGACCGGTTCCGCTGCGTCGACGGCTTCGTCCGAGCCGTCATCGAGGCCAGGCTCGCCGCCGAGCGGGGAGGTCCGGTTCCGGCCTCGACCTTTCTCGAATGGATCCGCCGTACCTTCGGTGACGGTCTCGCCGACTGTTACCTGGTCCCGTACAACGAGAAGATCTGGAAGTACCCGCTCGACCGAATGTCGGCCCACTGGGTCGAGGGGCGCGTCCCGCGACCCCCGCTCGAGGACGTGCTCCGGTCCGCGTGTGGCCTGCCGACCGAGGGCTACGTGCACCAGGCCATCTTCTCGTACCCGGCCCGTGGTGGGATCGAGGCCCTGGTGAAAGCCATCGCTGAGCCGATCGAGGGCCGTATTCGTTGTGGTTTCTGTGTCCGCTCGATTCGGCGCGAGGACGGGCGGTTCCAGGTCTCGGACGGTACGAGCACAGTCGCGGCCGAACGCTGCATCTCGACGATCCCGCTCCAGGCCCTCGTCCCAGCCCTCCCCGGGGTCCCGGCCGGCGTGACCGACGCGGTCGACCGGCTCGTCTACAACAGCGTCGCCTGCGTCTTCATCGGCCTGCGTGGCCCCGTCCCGTCGTTCAGCTGGGTCTACCTCTCCGAGCAGGAGACGGGACACGCCAACCGGGTCTCGTTCCCGTCGAACTACAGCACCGGAACGGCACCGCCGGGATGCGGTTCGATCGTGGCCGAGTGCACGTATCGTCCCGGGGACCGGGTTGCCGGGATGGACGACGCGGACCTCGTCGCCCACGTCCTCGACCGACTCGAGGCGATGGGCGTCCTCTCCGCCGGGGACGTGGTGGTCACCGCCGTCGCCCGCCAGCCGTTCGCGTACGTGGTCTACGATCTCGCTTACCAGGAGTCGGTCCGGGTAGTCCGGGAGTTCGTAGCCGCGCATGGGATCGATCTCGTCGGTCGTTTCGCCGAGTTCGAGTACCTGAACATGGACGGCTGCATCCGCCACGCGCTCGACTACGTCAGGGGGCGCCCGCCGTGCGGGTGAGCTTCTACGTCGAGGACCAGTTCTTCTTCCGCTACATCGGGTGCGCGACGGCTGCCCGCACCGTGTACCGCGCCCTCGGCAGGCTCGACGGCCTCGACCTCTCGTGGAAGCGCGGTACGGCCGACGCGGATCTCGTGCACTACCACACCTTCGGCCCGCTCGCCCTCCACAACCGGCGTCGTTCGAACGGCGTCTCCGTGCTGACGGCCCACTCGACCCCGCGGCTCAACCAGGGTAACGTCGCGTTCGCCCGCCGGATCAACCGGCTCTACCCCTCGATCTACTCGCGCTTCGACCATATCATCACGGTCTCGGCACCCTGTCACCGGGAGGTGACGGCCATGATCCCAGAGATGCCGGCGACCCTCATCCCGAACGGCGTCGACCGGGAGATCTTTCGCCCCGATCGGGAACTCGGCGCCGGGTTTCGCGCGGAGCACGGGATCGGCGAGGACGAAAAAATTGTCCTCTCGGTCGGCCAGCTGACCCCGCGGAAAGGCGTGTACGATTTCTTCGAGCTCGCGAGACAGGCGCCCGAGACACGCTTCGTCTGGGTCGGCGGCCTTCCCTACAGCGTCCTCTCCAAGGACTACGCCCACATCAGGGCCCTGCGCGAGCATGCCGGGCCGAACGTCCTCTTCACCGGGTACGTGGACCGGATCGATGCCCCGTATGCCGCCGCCGATGCTTTCTTCATGGGTTCGTACGCCGAGACCTTCGGGCTCGTGATCCTCGAGGCCCTCGCCTCGGGCCTGCCCGTCGTCGCGCGGTCCATCCCCGAGTTCCGCGAGATCTTCGGCCCATCGGTCCTGTACTTCTCCACCGTCGATGAGGCGAGCCGACTGATCGGGGACGAGCAGCGATTGGCCGCGTGCCGCGCCGGCGCCCGGGAGTCGACGGTGCCGTTCGACATACGCGAGATCGCGGCGCGGCACGCGGCCCTCTATCGTTCGCTCGCCGGTTGATCCGCAGCGTTTTTCTCCGCCGATGCCGCACGCCTGATGATGCGGTGGTGGCGGTCCTCGGACCTGGTGCTGGCGGCCGCCCTCATCACCACTTCGGTGCTCATCTATCTCACGCAGATGGCGGTCTTCGCCGACCCGGAGACCACCGAGTTCTACCTCCTCCAGGACCTCGCCTTCCTTCCGATCTCGGTGCTGGTCGTGACCCTCGTACTCGAGCGGTTGCTCGAGCTCCGTGACTCCCACCAGCGGCTCGAGAAGCTCCGTATGCTGATCGGGACCTTCTTCTCCTGGATGGGCTACCAGCTGATCGCCAGGATGGCACGCCTCGACCGGAGTATGTCGTCCTATGCCCCGATGCTGGTCGCGATGCCGGAATGGACTGCCGCTGACTTCGTCCGCCTCAGGTCGTCATTCGCCGACAGGCACTTCGATATCCAGGTGACCGCCGAGGACCTTGCCGAGCTCCGGCCCCTTCTCCACGATCGCGCCGAGTTCATGATCCGACTCCTCGAGAACCCTATGGTCCTCGAACACGAGATGTTCACCGAGCTCCTGCGCGCCGTCTTCCACCTGATCGAGGAGCTCGAGTTCCGCGAGGAGTTCGGCACACTCCCGCCGAGCGATCTCGTCCATCTCACGACGGACTGCGACCGGGTCTACCGCCGGCTTGTGGTCGAGTGGATAGATCACCTCGACTACCTGCGGCAATACTACCCGTATCTCTACTCGCTCGCGGTCCGGATGAACCCGTTCAACCCGGCGGCGAACCCCGTCGTCCGGGCCCCGCTATAGCAAGGCTTATTCGGTACGCCGCTCCATTCGCAATAAACCGAAGGGATTACCATGCTGAAACCATCGATCGAAGCGGCACTGAACCGGCAGCTGAACCGGGAGCTCTATTCGTCCTACCTGTACCTCGCGATGTCGGCCTACTACGACGTCTGCCACCTGCCGGGATTCGGTTCCTGGCTCCGGGCCCAGGCGAAGGAGGAGCTCGAGCATGGCATGAAGATCTACGATTACATCGGCGACGCGGGCGGGCGGCCTTCGCTCGAAGCGATCGAGGCCCCGCCGAGGGAATGGAACGGTCCGAAGGCCGCGTTCGCCGAGGTGGTCGCTCACGAGCAGGCTGTCACGGCCATGATCAACGATCTCATGAACCTCGCGATCGCCGAGAAGGACCACGCAACGGCGGTATTTCTCCAGTGGTTCGTGACCGAACAGGTCGAGGAGGAGAAGAACTCGGGCGACATCCTCGCCCAGATAGAGAGCCTCGGCGACAATCTCGGGCCTCTCTACGGCCTCGATCACCACCTCGGACGGCGAGAATAATCACGCCTCTTCGAGGGCCCGGGATATGAACGGGCCCGCGGAGCTCGTTCAATTTTTCGGATTCTTCTTGAACGAGAGGACGTCGCCGAGCGTTGTCGAGAGGCGCTGCTGCTCGCGGCGCTCCTGCGTGATCGCCTCCTCGGGGGCATCGAGCAGCCTGATGCCGAGTTCCTTCTCGATCTTGGCGCGGACCTCGTCCTCGGGCACGAGTTCGCCCTTCTCGATCTTCTTGATGAGGAGCTCCCGTTCCTTGATCGCGAGGGCAAGTTCCTTCGTGGTCATACCTTTCGAGGTGCGGGCCGCCCGTATTCTCTCGCCGTAGTCGTCGACCAGTTCGCCCACGAGCTGGTCGAAGAGGTCCCGGCGGCGGCGTGTGGGCGCGCCGCCGGACCGCGCTGCTGGCGAGGCGGGGGCGTATCGACGCTGCCCCGTCCGCGGCTGCTGCACCTCGGTCCCGTAGCGTGCACAGGCTGTGCAGACCATGAGATCGGCCCCCTCGATCCGGACCTTTTTTCCGGGTCCAGGCATCGTCGCGCCGCATAACTCGCACTGCATCGTCAATCGCAAACATCTTTATAGTCATTACCCTATATACCTATGCGGCCCCCATGTCCGACAGCCTGAAGAATTTTCCTGAACCCCAAAAAGGCGAGGACCTCTACCGGTATCTTCTCGAGCGCGTGACGACGCTCGAAGACAGGAACACGGAGATCCGGGAACAGCTCAGACAACTCGAGGCCGACAAGCGGTACCTCGAGACACAGAAGGTCCGCTACGAACGCGAGGTGCGGAAGCTCAAGGCCGAGATCGACCAGATGAAGAGTCCGCCGCTGGTGATCGGCACGGTCACTGACGTGATCGACTCGACTCGCGTCATCGTGCGCTCCTCGGCGGGACCACGGTTCCTGGTCGGGCTCTCCCCGAATATCGAGATCGACCAGATAAAGCCCGGTTCCCGGTGCACCCTGAACCAGCAGTCCCTCGCGATCGTGGAGGTGTTGCCCACGGACTTCGACGCCCTGATCTATGGGATGGAGGTAGTGGATGCGCCGACCGAGCGGTACGACGATGTGGGCGGGCTCGATAAGCAGGTGCTCGAGATTCAGGAGTCGGTCGAGCTTCCCCTGAAGAAGCCGGAGCTCTTCAAGCGGGTCGGGATCGAGCCGCCGAAAGGCGTGCTCCTCTACGGTCCCCCCGGCACGGGCAAGACGCTCCTCGCAAAGGCCGTCGCGCACGAGACCGAGGCCCATTTCCTCCGCGTGGTGGGCTCGGAGCTCGTCCAGAAGTACATCGGCGAGGGAGCGCGCCTGGTCCGCGAGCTCTTCGAGATGGCCAAGAAGAAGAGTCCGTCGATCATCTTCATCGACGAGATCGACGCCATCGGCGCATCGAGGACAGAGACGAATACCTCGGGCGATCGCGAGGTTCACCGGACGCTCATGCAGCTCCTGGCGGAGATGGACGGGTTCGGCAACCGGGGCGATGTCCGGATCATCGGCGCGACGAACCGGATCGACATCCTGGACAAGGCCCTGCTCCGCCCTGGACGGTTTGACCGGATCATCGAGATACCGTTGCCCGACATCGAGGGACGGCTCTCGATCCTCAAGATCCACACGACGGGGATGAACCTGGACCCGTCCGTCGACCTGCGAGAGATCGCGGCCCGGACTGACGGGCGGAACGGGGCCGACCTCCGGGCGATCACCATGGAGGCCGGCATGTTCGCGATTCGCTCGGAAAACGAGCAGGTCACCCGCGAGGATCTCCTCAAGGCGATAGACAAGTTCTCGCTCGAGCTCGAGCGCAGCACCGGTGTGGCAGCATCCGGCGCGATGTACGCCTGAATCCTATTTTCTAGAGCAGCGGTGAGAATAGCCGCGAGATCGACTCCTTGAACCGGACGACCCGGCCACGAGACCGGTACCGCTCGAGAGTGATCTCGGTGCAGAACTCGAGGTCCCGCTCGAAGGCCCGGCAGATCTCTGCGCTGACGCCCGGGTCGTAGATGAAGGCGTTGGTCTCGAAGTTGAGCTTGAAGGAAGGAACATCCCAGTTGGCGGTCCCCACCGTGCAGGCCTCCCCATCGATCACGCAGGTCTTTGCATGCAGAAAGCCCCTGTCGTAGGAGAAGGCACGCACGCCGGCATCGAGGAGCGAGCCGATGTAGCTGAGTGTCGTCCAGTAAACAAAGAGGTGATCCGGCTTCGACGGGATCATGATCCGGACCCGCACACCCGACGCGGCTGCGATTCGGAGAGCGTCCAGGACCGAGTCGTCGGGGATGAAATATGGAGTCGTGATCTCGATCGACTCCATCGCTGACGCGACCAGCTTCAGGAAGCCCTCCTTGATCGTCATCTTCGGCGTGTCGGGCCCGGACGAGGCGACCTGGCAGACCACCTGTCCCGCCGTTCTCGGTTCGGGGAAGAGATCGTCGTCGACCCGGAGGGTGTCCCGGGCCGCGTAGTTCCAGTCCATCAAAAAGCGTGCCTGGAGCGACCTGACGGCGTCCCCCTCGAGACGGAGGTGAGCGTCGCGCCAGGGGCCGAGCGGGCCCTCGCCCAGGTACTCGAGCCCGATATTGTACCCGCCAACGAACCCGGTGTCGCCGTCCACGACGAGGATCTTCCGGTGGTTTCGAAAGTTGATCCGGAAGTTGATACGGCCCAGAAACCCGGGGAAGAACGGGACAGCCCTGCCCCCGGCGTCGACGAGCGGGTCGAAGAAATGTCGCCCGACTTCGGCGCACCCGACCGCATCGTAAACGAGGCGGACCGCAACACCCTCTTGCGCCCTGTCGGCGAGTGCCTGGATGAAGCGACGTCCGAGGTCGTCGTCCCGTATGATGTAGTACTCTGCATGGATGTGGTGGCGGGCCGACCCTATCGCCTCGAACATGGACGCGAAGTGGGCCTCGCCACGGTCCTCGTACTCCACGTTCGTGCGCTTCCAGATCACGGCGCGATCCTCTTTCAGGAGGAGGCGCATGAGCGGCACGAACCGCTCGGTCGAGGGCTCGGCGAACTCGATACGGTCCTCGATGAGGGCCTGCTCCTGCCGCCGGACATGGAGACCAACGCGATCGTCGTCGCGCCCCTTCAGGCGGAACCGCCGCTCCGAGTAGATATGCCGACCGAACAGAAGGTACAGCACGATCCCGATATACGGAAAGAGGAGGAGCACGGCGACCCACGCAAGGGCGACGGTCGGGTTCCGGCGCTCGACGAAGATGATAGCGAAGACGATGGAGAGGTTGAAGATCAGGAGGGCCGCCTCGACGAGGTCGAGCGACAGGGAGAGCGTCTCGTTGAGCAGTTCGGGAAGGAGGACGGTCACGGCGGTCTCCACGTACCGTCAGTCACCGCTGCAGGATAGCGTTTCCGATTCCTACCGAACGGGATGATACGGCACGACCTCGCTGCAGGCGACGAGACGACCATCCTCCAGGACTGAGACCGCGCCGTGTCCGCCGGCTATGAGGCAGCGCCTGCCCAACGAGGCGAGCTGATCGTCGGTCTCCGCGGCGAGGTCGAGCAGGGCGTCGCGCTCGGCGTTCGCCCGCTCGCTGTCGACGTTGACCGACGTAACCAGGTAGACAGCGATGGACGCGTAACTCCTGCGTTCGTGGGTGAGGCTCTCGAAGTTGATCAGGGCATCGGCCGAAAAAAGGAGCCCGTGGTCGGGGTCATAGAGGTAGCACTGGCCATGCATGTGCCCCCCGTGCCCCTCGAGCACCTCGAACGAGAGGTCGCCGACACGGAGGTGATCGATGACGGGAAAACCGTGACGTTCGCCGAGGGGACTGGTCGAGAACGTGCGGACGCTTGTCGCCGGGGTATACTCTGAGAAGAGGTTGATCAGGGTCGTGTACACCGCCTCGAGCACGGACTCCTCCGACCGCGATCCGTATGCCCGCGACAGGTTGCGCCCGATCTCGGCCGTCGCCGGATGCATCAGCGACGGTGCGTCGTAGAGTCCTGCGCCGCCCGAGTGGTCGGCATCGGCGTGCGAGACGACAACCCGCGATAGGCGCGACAGGTCCGGGATACCGAATGCCTGGAACATGCGAACGCATTCGTCGTGGTAGCATCCGAACCCGGTGTCGACGATCACCAGGTCGTCACCGGCGTCGAGCAGGTAGGTGTTGCCGCCCGCCGGGAGCTGGAAGCACCAGAGGGTCACGCTATCCGAGACGCGGACATGCTGCACCGCGGCGAAGAAACCGTCGCCCTGGGTCTCGCGGAGCCGTCGGCCCGCCGCGAGACAGGTCTCGAAGGTCCGTGCCGGGTCGCGCCCGCGGTGCTGGAGCTCCTGGACGACGTGGTTGATGTCCTGGAGCAAACAGAGGAGGAACCGGTCGTCGGCATCCCCGATCAGTTCACGGATCTGCTCGGCGAGCCGTACGTAATAGATTGTGTCGTCGAGTCGCCGGGTGGTCGGATCATACTCGACGACCTCGAGCCGATACCGCGCCTTGAGCCGATCGAGTAGGGTCTCGAGGGCCGTCGATTCGCTCAGGTTCAGGGTCAGCTCCACGCGTTCGGGGTGGATGCCGCGGTCGTCGAAGTCGATGGCGACGATATTCGCTCCGGCATCGGTGATCTCCTGGAGGAACCCGAAGAGGCCGCCGGGGCGGTGCGGAAGCCAGACGTACAGGGTCAGAAGCCGGAGGGTCGGAAGGCGTGTCTGCAGGTACCCGATCTCCTCGAGCACGGCGATAACGCGGGCGTATTCGTCGGCGGGGCCGGTCACCTCGAAGAAGACCGTGTTGTGGTCGATACGATGGTCGTACTGGATCCGGTTGATGTTGATGGCATGCGCCCCTAAAAGTTCGGCCACCCGGTGCAGGGTCCCGGGTTCGTCGGGCACGTGGGCGATGAACGAGTGCCGGTCTGACACGTTGATCGAGATACGCGTGGGACCGGATCGGATATAGGATCCGCCGGTGGACCGTCATGGAGCGTTCGCGACGGCACCGGGGACCAGGTGGACAGAGGGGGATCTCGAAATTCAAGAAAACGTTGAAACGGCCTCATTCGGCCGGAATGGTCGCTACGTTAATATAGCATGAAGAGAAAAGGCGGAGCAGGTGAACCCAATGGCACAAATTATTGGTGGAGTCCAGGAGATGGCCAACGATACCATCGCGTGGTTGCCAAACCTGCTCGCTGCGATCATCATCCTGATCATCGGGTGGATCGTCGGAAGACTCCTCGGGAGAGGCGTTGCGGCCCTGCTCGATCGACTCGGCGTCGACGACGCACTGGCAAAGACATCGATCGGCAAGGCCATCGAACGCCAATATGGTGGAGCCGGAACCAGAGGAATCGTCGAATTCTTCGATATACTCGTCCGGTGGTTCATCTATCTGATCGCGATCCTGGCTGCGGCGAACGCGCTCAACCTCGCGTTCCTGACCGGACTTGTCGGGCAGATCGTCGCGTACCTGCCGAACATCGCGATCTTCGTGATCCTCCTGATCGTCGGCTTTATATTGATCGACTGGTTCGCAGACTTCCTCCGGCACATCGGCGCTGTCCAGCGAATCTCGATGATGGGACCGATCATCACCGCCATACAGGCGTTCCTGTACTTCGTGCTTGTCATCCTCGCGCTCCAGCAGCTGATGATCGACCTGACGATCATCTATATCTTCATCACACCGATCGCGTGGGGCGTCGGTCTCGGTCTCGGCGCTGCGATCGCGATCATCGTGGGATTCGGCCTGCGCGACCGCGCCCCGCAGATGATGGACGACCTGATGGGAACCGTCCAGGAGGAGACATCCAGAGCCACATCGCCGACGGACCCGTTGACCGGCAGACCCATGACAGACCTGCCGCCGCGCGACGAGCCCAGGATCCCGTGACCGGGGAGCCATACCTCTTCTCTTTTTTTCGTGTTCAGAACAGGACGTAACCGTATCCGGTCTCGCAGCGTGATCAGCACGAGCCCGTGGCCGTGGCAAGGAGCTGGCAGAGAAGCGATCGCGAAAAAGATTGAGTTCGAGGGGGGTGAGGGGAGTGCGGCGCCGTTACCACACGGACGGAACCGTCAATGAAGCGGCGGCGGGCTCGGGGACTGCCAGCGCATCTCGAATCCGTGTGACCCGACATACGTGATGCTGACCTGGCCCGTACCGTCCACGACCCCGTAGAAGTGCCCCTCGGTCCGCGTATGCCGCCGCATGCCGCCGACGTCATGCTCCATGTCGATCGAGAACCGGCCGATTCGGATCTCCTTCGACTCGATCTGAGCCAGTTCCAGAACGATCGTGCGAAGGTCGTGGACCTCGACACCGTATGCCCCGAGGAGATCCCGCTGCTGGGACTGGATCTCCGCCTCGCAGCCCACGGACGGCAGCAGCGCCATGGCCACGAGCTGTGTCTGCAGTACGACATCCGCTGTCCGGGTCATCGATGCTTCTTCCCTTCGCGGGACCATCATCGTCAACATTGTCTGCTCCCCCCGAACCGACAGGTTCATACGGACTGGATACAATTACTCGGTTAGCATTTCTGTAACCGCGCAACAAGATCTTCATCCGTTTGATGAATCATCGCTTCGCACACTTACATAGACATTGTAGTGATATATTTATCACGACCTTTCGAATTCGCCGCTTTCTTTCGAATTCATCTCTCCGGCTCGCGTTCATCGGAGCGATGAATGTTTATTACAATAATTAACGTTAACAGGTACCTTTCACATTACCCTCATGGACACAACTTGTAATGGGAAGGCCGTCTCTGGATTTCCGAATTCGGTCGTGTTTCTGCCGGATTTTCATGGATACGCGAAATCTATCGTCGATTTTCTAATTTTCTCGTCGCTCTTTGTCGGGATCTCGGGGATGGGGATGATCTACATCTCTTCCTTCCTTCAGGGGCTTGAACCGGCACCCGTTGCATTGGTCATCATGCTACTCGTGCCGTTCTCTGTCTACAACATGAACAGAAAGACAGACGAAGAAGAAGATAGTGTCAATCATCCCGGTCGGTATCTATTCACGAAGCGATATGAACAACCTCTTGCCCATTGCGCTCTCGTCGCGTATGTCCTCGCAGCCGTAATTGCAGCTTCGTTCGGATGGGGGGCTGTGATTGTCACACTCGTGCCACTGATCGCAGGGATTTTCTATAGCATGCCCGTACTTCCAAAGGCCTTTGGTTACCGCCGCCTGAAGGAGATTCCGATCATGAAAAATCTCGTTGTCGGCAGTTCGTGGTCGATCATCCTTGTCCTACTTCCCTGCATGATCGCAAGCGTTCCCATAACTCTCCAGACCTGCCTCTGCCTGCTCTTCTTCTTCACGTACGCCTTCATCGCTTCATCCCTGCCGGATATGCGCGACCGTGAAGGGGATGCTTTGGCAGGCGTCATCACAATTCCTGTGATGGTCGGCGTCGAACGGACGAAGAAGGTACTCGGTGCTCTGAATTGGATCACAGCCTGTGTGGTGATCATACTCGGAGTCAGCACGATGATCCCGACCATCGCCCTGCTTCTTTACGCAGGAGCGCATTGCTATACCCAGTATTGTATTACATCATTCGGGATGGCTGGTGGAAACGATTTCCTCTGTGATATCCTCTCCGACGGGCAGTTCCTCATCATCGGTTCCATAGTCTTCCTGTTACAGACCGTCATTCCATATTTAGTATAATCAATATATCGAGGGTTCATCGAACAAATGAATCTTCATCTTTTCGATTAACAATCCACAAGTCTCAAATAGACCCAGAGACCTTATTCTGTTGTAGTAATGGCCGGGACTGTGACGGCGATGACACCTCTGGAAGTCTTTGTTCGGTACGATAAGGCGATCCAATCCATATACGGATCGAGGCTGATGATTCAGATCCTCCTCTCGGTTGAAGAGGGGGGAACCCCACTATCCACGCTCCGCGAGATAACCGGTAGCACTTCACAGGCGTTGATCCCGAAGATCAGAAAGCTCGAAGATCTCTCTCTCGTAGAGTCAAGGGGACCTGGATACGGCCCAACGACTCTTGGTAGCCTAGTCGCGCATAAGATAGGAGACTTCTCGCTCACGATGGGGACGCTCTCAGCCCATCTCAATTTCTGGAAGGATCACGATCTCTCGACTATCCCCTGGCCGTTTCTCGAGCGGATTGGAAATCTGTTGAATGCCGAGATCGTGTCCGATACCGGCACGGACATCCTTCACGTTTACTATCACTACATCCAGATGCTCAGCGAGGCAAACGAGATCATCGGGATATCGGCCGCGATGAGCCCCGGCCTTGCGGAAGCACTGGGAGGAAGGATCGTGCAAGGCGTCCCCGTTGATCTGATGGTCAACGCATCGGCTCTCGCACTTCTTGACAAGGAACCGTATCACTCTCAGCTCAGTGCGCTTGGCGCGTACGACAACTTTCGGGTCTGGGTCATCGAGCAGCCAGTCGGATTCGGTTTGACCGTGACCGACGCAGCGCTCTCACTTGGATTCTACAAGCGTGGGGTGGATATGTACGACAGTTCTACCGATCTCTATTCGCGGGATCCAGACGCGATCGCTTGGGCCCATCAGCTGTTCGAGTACCTGCGCAAAGACGCGGTACCCATCCAGAAACTCTGATCGGGATGGAGAGGGGATCGCTGCTCAGACAAGGCTGCGATCAGATCCTGCCTCACGATACAGCTATACGAAGGATTCGTGCTATCTATCAAAAAGGTTCAGCGAAGGCCCGTAGCCCAGCGCAGGGCGGGGTACCATCGCACGAACATCCTGCTCGGAGGTTTCGTGCTGCTCTCGACATCGCTCGGGGAGAGACGCGACTCGTCGCGTCCCGGGACAGCGACACGGGAGAACGAGGGGTTACCGTTGCCACGCGTCGTGCCTGCCATGCCGCCGATCGTGTAACGCTTGGTCCCGAAGCGGTTGTTCGGGTTCGTCGTGATCGCCGTCGTAGGCTCAGGGGTCGCAGTCGTCGTGATCACGAGCGGCGTCGCGATCACGGTCGGCTCGGGCGTGGGAACCGGGGTCGGTACCGGGGTTATCACCGGCGTCGGCGTGGGAGTCGGTGTCGGCGCGCGAAGGTACGGTGTGATAGCGTCGTACCAGTTCTTCGCGATCTTCTTCTCGCCGGATTCGTCGGGATGCACATATCCCGGGGGCTGGTTATCCTCGACACCGTCGTACCCATAGAACTGATCGACGAGGATCACTGGCGACTCAGGGGTCGTCGTCCGGTCCGCGATGAAGAGGATCTCCTGGTTGAGGTCGATCAGCGGCTGGCGGTAGTACGTGGCCGGGGGTATCGTCGATAAAAAGATCATGGCCCTCGGGTTCTTCTGCCGCAGCACGGTGATGATCTTCTCGATATTGACGACCGTCTCGTTCGTCGGAACGCTCCGCAACACGTCGTTCGTGCCGACCATCAGGAGCACCATGTCGAAGTCGTAGCCCAGGATCCACTCTGCGAGGTAGCCTGGCTCCCACGTATCGTCGGGCAGGCCATGGAGGAGATAGTCGGTCGTGAACCCTCCATGTCCCTCGTTGTCCTGATCGAAGCTGACATCGGTGAAGTTCGGCTTGTTCCAGGAGCCCACGAAGTCGACATCGTAGCCGTTCTGGACGAGATCGTTCCAGAGCCAGTAGCGATAGGTCGGGTGCTCGGCCTCCTCAGGGGTCTGGGTGCTCCCCTTCGTAATCGAGTCGCCAAGCGGCAGGATCTTGACCGTACCGGATGCCGCGGTGACTCCCGAGGCGCAAGTGACCAGGAGCGCGATACAACACAGAATGCCCAGATGTGAATATCTCATATTACTCCCCGTAGGATCGTCAGATTGACGATATATACAATTTCTGCCAGCCCATTGTTAAGCATACCGCATTCTATCGCGGGCATTGGACGGTATTTATTAGGTACGCGGAAAGATGAAGGTGCATGCCCTGGGGATTCCGCGGCTGGCGCCGGATCGCCGATATCATGGTCAAGTATGGCTTTGGTATCCTGATCGACGAACTGGCCCCGGCGCGAGTCCGGGTCGGCATGCAACGGCGGACCAGGGTCCATGGCCCGGTCTACACACGGATCCGCCTCGCTCTCGAGGATCTGGGGCCGACGTATGTGAAGTTCGGCCAGGTCATGAGTGCACGCAGGGATCTGCTCCCGCCGGCACTGATCGAGGAGCTCAAACGCCTCCAGGATGACGTCACCCCCGTCCCATTCTCCCAGGTGTTGCCGTACGTCATCGAGCAGTGTCCCACCCTTTCGACCTGCCTGCAATCCATCGACCCCGAGCCCCTCGCAGCCGCCTCGATCGCGCAGGTGCACGGGGCTGTGCTCGCCGATGGATCGAGGGTTGTACTGAAGATCCAGCGACCGGGGATCGCAGCGACCATCGACGAAGACCTTATCATCCTGGAGCAACTCGCCCGCCAGGTCGAGAAACGGTTCCCTGACCTCGCCGTGTACAACCCGACGGGGCTGGTCCGCGAGTTCGCGGAGCAGCTCCGGCGCGAGCTCGACTTCGTCCGCGACGGCCAGAACGCGGACCGCCTCCGGGAGAACCTGCGCGACATCGAGGGGGTCCGTGTCCCGAGGGTCGACTGGCACTTCTCCGGGCCCCGCATCCTGGTCATGGAGCGGATCGATGGCGTCCGAGCCGACGACAGGGAGGCGATCCGTCGTATGGGCGTCGCCGGCCGGGAGGTGGCCGAGCATGGCCTCGCTGCCTATGTCCGACAGATCTTCGTGGACGGGTTCTTTCATGGCGATCCCCACCCGGGCAACCTGCGCGTCACGCCGGCCGGCGAGCTCGTCTTTCTCGACTTCGGGATCATGGGTGTCCTCCGACCGGAGAAACGACGCGCGTTCGTGGGGCTCCTGACCGGGTTCGTGGATCGGGACGTCGACGAGATCGTCTACTCGCTGCACGCGCTCGGGATCGAGATCCCGCCAGACCGCGCGGAGATCCTCAAGGACGAGCTCTACCTGCTCGTGACGGAGTACCGGGACCTCTCGGTGCGGCAGTTTGACCTGGGAAATCTGCTCGGCGACGGAACGGACCTGTTGCGATCAATGGGAATCCAGCTTCCCTCCTCCCTGATGCGCATGGTCGTGGTCCTGATGATGGTGATCGACCTCGGACGGACCCTCGACCCCGGTTTCCGGTTCACCGAGCGGGTCGAGCCGTACCTGAGGGACGCGGTTCGACGTGATCTCTTCTCCACCGAGCGAGCGGTCGCGGCGGCCCGCGACCTTCACGACGTCGCAGCGGAGTCGATCGCCCTGCCGGGGGCCATCGCGACCGTGGCGCGGCGTTTCGGCCAGGGCCCGGTCGAGATCGATCTGGTCAACGACGACTTCAGGCGAATCGAGGTGATGCTCGACCAGGTGGGGGACAAGATCCTTATCGGCATGGTGGTCGCCGCGATCGTGGTGGGATCGTCCCTCGTGCTCGATAGCGCACCGGTTCCCCTCCCCTTCATAACGCTCATCGCCGCGTTCGCGTACCTGGGCGCCGTGGTCGTGGGATTCGTGACCATCTACCACGTCCTCCACAGCCGGCCCTGATACGTCAGTTTGAATGGCTCGACGCACCATTCATATACGGATGCCGAACCTGAACGTGGCGGTCCTGGCGCCGGCCGGGTACGCGAAGGACATGGGAAAAGCGGGGACCGCGAGCGATATCACGCTGTATAATCTCAAGAAGGGCGAGGTCACGGTCACGTTCATCGAGCCTACGCGCTATCCCGAGCGGCTCGCCGCGCTCTTCTACGCCGTCTCCCCGGCCGACTCGGCCGTGCTGGTCGTCGAGGAGGTCACGGCCCAGTTCGGCGAGCAGGTGCTGATGCTCGATTGCATGGGGATCAGCGAGGGGTACCTCGTCCTGCGCAACTACCTGACGCCCGAGGAGATCGCACCGCTCATCCGCGGGACCGTGGTGGAGGGCTACGCCCTCCGCGAAGACGATCCCATCGCGCTGAGGGACGAACTCCTCCAGCGATCGGCAGCGCGCAGCGAGGAGACGGCAGCGACCACGGGCACGGTTCCAGTCGACCATGCCTTCCCGGTCAAGGGAATCGGGACAGTGGTACTCGGAGACGTCGTCCGCGGTGCCGTTCGCCGACACGATTCCCTCCGCCTCCTGCCCGGCGGAAGGACGATCCAGCTCAGGTCGATCCAGCGGCACGACGACGACGCGCCTGCCGCGTTCGCCGGAGACCGTGTCGGGCTCGCACTCAAAGGGATCGAGGCGGACGATATCGCCCGGGGCGACGTGCTCACGACCGACGCGGACCTCGTCGCGTCCGCGCACCTCTCGGGTCGGGCGGAGATCGTCAAGTACTGGCCCGCACCGCTCCGGGAGGGGATGGTCCTCCAGGTCGGTCACTGGATGCAGTTCCTGCCCGCCCGCCTGATCAGCATCGGAGTCGATGGGAACTGGCGCCGCCCCCAGCTCCGCCTCGAGCTCGAGCGCCCCCTGGTCTACCCGCCGGACGATCGCGTCCTGCTCTGCTGGCTCGATGGCGGCCGGCTCCGCGTGATCGGCACTCTCGTGCTCGATTGAAACGGTCAGAGTCCGTCGAGAAAGAGATGGTGAAGCCGGAGATCGTGCCCGAGCTCCGGGTGGAATGAGAGCGCGAGATGCCGCCCCTGCCGAACGGCGACGGCACCTCCGTCAAGTGTGGCGAGCGCGGTTGCTCCCCGCCCGACGCGCGTTGCGATGGGCGCGCGGATGAATACGGCGTGAAATGGAGTATCGAGTCTGGTCACCACAAGGTCACGCTCGAAGGACTCGCGCTGCCGGCCGAAGGCATTTCGGGTGACCGTCATCTCGACCAGGCCGAGTGGCTGGACTCGTGGGTCATCGACCTCGCTCGCCGCCAGCACCATGCCCGCGCAGGTCGCAAAGACGCCGCCGTCGAACTCGAGGAGAGGGCGGCGCATCCGGTTCTTCTCGATCAGCCGAGAGATGGTCGTCGACTCGCCGCCCAGCACGGCGAGGCCGTCGAGGCCCTCGAGGTGGACGCCGTGCCGTACGGAGACCACCGGCGCGTGGTTGCCCGGCTGCTCGTCGAGGGCCGCCTCAAAGGAGGAGACGTGCTCGCTCACATCGCCCTGGAGAGCGAGCACACCGATCCGGAGCCCGTGTTCACCGTCCACGGAACCGGAGCACCTCGCTCTCGGGCAGGGTGTGAACGTCGAGGCCGCGCATGGCGGAACCGAGCCCCTTCGAGATCTCGGCGAGCCGCGCGGGGTCGTCGTGGTGGTCGACGGCCTCGACGATCGCCCTCGCCATCCGCTCCGGCTGCTCGGAGAGGAAGATGCCCGAGCCGACGAAGACTCCGTCGGCGCCGAGCTGCATCATCAAAGCCGCGTCAGCGGGCGTCGCGATGCCCCCTGCCGAGAAGTTGACGACGGGGAGCCGGCCCATTCGCGCGCACTCGTCGACGAGCGCCGCCGGGGCCTCGATGACCCGCGCGCGCTCGGCGCGCTCCTGGACGTCCATTCCCGAGAGCTGTCGAATCTCGCCCATGATCGCCCGCATGTGCCGGACTGCCTCGACCACGTTGCCCGTGCCGGCCTCGCCCTTGGTGCGGACCATCGCGGCGCCCTCGTTGATCCGGCGGAGGGCCTCGCCGAGGTTCCGGGCACCGCAGACGAACGGCACGGTGAAGAGGGTCTTGTCGATGTGGTACTCCTCGTCGGCCGGTGTCAGCACCTCGGACTCGTCGATCATGTCCACGCCGAGCGCCTCGAGGATCTTCGCTTCGACGGTGTGACCGATCCGGACCTTTCCCATCACCGGGATCGAGACCGCGTCGATAATCTCGGCGACCCGCTGGGGGTCCGCCATCCGGGCCACGCCCCCGGCCTTCCGGATCTCGGCCGGTACCCGCTCGAGGGCCATGACAGCGACGGCGCCGGCCTCCTCGGCGATACGGGCCTGGTCGGCGTTGACCACGTCCATGATCACGCCACCCTTCTGCATCGAGGCGAAACCGCGCTTGACCAGCTCGGTCCCGAACCTCAGCTCCTCGAGTTTCATGTCCGCTACATATTGGCGAGAGCGGTCCATAAAAATAGTGCACCGAACACGAGAAGCGCCGTTCCAATCGAGGCGACCCGCACGGCCCGAATGATGGCCGGACCAGCCGCTGCAAGTGGGCGTTCCGCTGTGCCGATGGTGTAGACCCCGGGCTTCTCGAACGCGACGCCGACGCCCCCGGCGATCAGCGCCATCGGGATACCGCCGTTCCATCCCGGGCGCTTCTGGCGATCGCGCCGAAGACAGTCCCATGCCGCTCGGCCCCTGCCGATCAGGGTGAAATACACGAGCAGCACCACGCCGGTGATGCGCGCCGGGACGAACGTCAGAATATCGTCGGCCCGGGCCGACGCCCAGCCGATTCTCTCCCGCTCGTCGCGGTACCCCAGCATCGCATCCATGGTGTTCACGGCCCGGTACGCGGCGGCGCCCCCGAGGCCGAACGCGGCATAGAAGAGCAGCGGGGCCGTGACCGAGTCGACCAGGTTCTCGGCGACCGACTCGTATGCCGCCGAACGGACGTGATCCCCGTCGAGGGCGCCCGTGTCCCGGGAGACGAGCAGTCCCGCCGCCTGGCGACCCGAGACGAGGTCGCGGTCCAGGGCGCGTTCGACCGACTCCGCGTGCTGCTCGAGAGCCCGCCAGGCAAGGCAGGACTTGAGGAGGAACGGTCCCAGGACGAGCAGCGCGAGCGGGGGGGCGATGACTGCTACGGCGAGGTACGGGGCCGCGAAGAGCAACGCCGTTCCCGCGAGCCCTGCGATACCGACAGCCAGATGCCACGAGGGTGGCCAGCGGGAGGTCCGCCCCCAGAGACCGATCAGCCGCCCGAGCATCGAGACCGGGTGGTACGGCGACTGCGGATCGCCCACCACCCGGTCGACGACGAGCGCCAGGAGGAGGACGGCAGCGGTTACGACCGCTGGGTCAGCCATCCGATGAGGATCCCCGCGAGGAGCAGGAGGAACGCGGCGAAGTTCACCACGTCCAGTCGAGTGAGCCACCAGACCAGGTACAGGACGATGCCGGCGGCCGCGAAGAGGAGGACCGCCGGCGGATAGGTTCGCGGCGCTGGCGCGAGGGCCGGGTACCGCGGGCGGGGTGTCGGCTCGAGTGGTCGTGGCGGCTCGCAGAGCACCATCACCCGTAACGAGGCCCTGACCGTGCCGTACCCCGTGATCACGGTCAGGTCGAAGGTACCGGGGGACGCGTCATCACGGAGTGGGATATCGAAGACGGTCTCCTCGCGAACATAGACGTTCTGGTGATCGAAGTCGGTGAAGGGCCTGGCGTTCGTCGAGGAGAGCGTCAGGTGGATCGGCGCCCCGTGATTGATCAGCTTCAGGCGGAGAAGGGACCCGGGCTGCACCTCGACCGGGTCCGTGGGCATCTCGACGCTGTTGATACCTGCGCGGTTCAGGTGTATCTCGACCACGGCGCGATCACTCTCCGGCCTGGCCACCGTTGCCGGGCGGAAGGAGGTTGGGGATCCCGTCCTCGATGGGGTAGTCGATAGTGCAGGCCTCGCAGCACAACCTCCCTTCGAGCACGTCGCCGTCCTGGTCCTCAGCTGTCACCACCAGAACGAGATCGCCACGGCAGACCGGGCAGCAGAGGATCTCCTGCAGGTTTCGCCTCATGGCAGACCCGTCAGTCGCCGTACTCGGCGCGGAGGTCGATGATCTGTGAGAGCTCAGGCCCGGTCGAGATCAGGGTGACAGGGCGACCGATGTCATCCTCGGCACACCGGATGAAATCCCGGGCCTTGGGAGTCAGGCTGCTCCATTCTGTCACGCCAAAGCAATCATGGTCGACCTTATCGATCCCGGTTATCGCGGCCTGCGTACAGCCGTTGATCATGGCCGAGTACCGGGCCATCTTCCCATCCCAGCACCCGATGCGCCGCTCGCGGTGTGTGACCGTCCCGAACTCCTGGATGCCGAGTGCATTCGACTCGTCGTGGCTCATCTCGGTCGAGAAGGGGCCCTCGCCGACTCGTGTCGGGTAGGCCTTGAAGACCACGACGACATCGTCAATCGAGGTCGGACCGACCCCGACGTCCGAGGCGATCTGCGAGGCAGAGGTATCCTTGCTGGTCACGAACGGGTACGTCCCGTAGTAGAGGGAGATCCCGAAGCCCTGTGTCCCTTCGAGCAGGACTGACGAGCCCGCGTCGATCTCCGCATTCACGGCCTCGGGGACGTCGAGTAAATACCGTCCGAGCTCCGGAACATCCCGTGCGAGTCGGCCGGTCCGCATCACCCGGTCCGCGTTCGCGGGGCCACAACCGGTGCCGGTGGATCCGATCGTCTCGCGAAGGTGATCGGACTTACGGTCCCGCGCGATATGCTCCTCGTCGATGATGCCGCACCGGAGGTCGACGAAGCATCGGTCATGCGCGTCGAGCATGTCGAGCTCCCGGACCAGGACGCGCGGATCGACGAGCACCCCGGCGCCGATGCAGAGGCGCGCATCGGGGAAGACGAAGCCAGATGGTACCATCCGGACGCCGTACTCGCGGTCACCGACCTGGACGGTATGCCCCGCGTTCGGACCGACCCCGCCTCGCGCGATGATCGTTGGACGGTCCTGATGAGCGATATGCGCGACTATCTTCCCCTTTCCCTCGTCTCCAAAGAAACCGCCGACGATGATCGTACAGGTCATTATCCTATCATACACCATGGGGCGGTCGTGCTGATAAACGTATTTTCCAACGGAAAAAGTCCGCTGGGTCACGGTCTGGACTGGGGCGGCGGTGTATCGCGTGCTGGCGACACGAGGAAAGAGAGCCTGCCAGAAAAAAAAGGGTTTCAGGCCGAGGCTTCCCCTTCCGGGGAGGTGAACCGGGCCTTCTTGGCCTCGCGTGCGCGGGCGAGCCGGCTTTCGCGGGCCGTGGCGTCCTCCGCAACCTTCGCTGGCCGGAGGTAGAGCTTGCCGTAGATGGTCTCGCCCTTGCGCTTCCGGTGGCGCTCGCCGAGATCGCCGACGTAGAGCGACAGGACCATCATCTCGCCGTCGACCTCCACCTCTTCGTCCCGGACGTACCTGAAGCCGGGCATCATCACGTCGACCGTGCCTAGGAGGACGATCGTCCCCTCGACCATCTGGCCGCCGAGGCGGGATTTCGCGTTCCCCTTGATCACGATCCTCCCGCCTTCGGCATGGGTGCCGACATGGACGTCGGCATTCCCCTCGACGATGATCTCGCCGCCGTTCATGAAGTAGCCCGTGTCGGAACCGACGTTGCCCTTCACGCGGATCCGTCCGCCCTGCATCCCGCGCCAGTCGCCGCGGTAGGCCGAGCCGGTGTAGTTACCGGCGTTGCCCATGATGATGAGCTCGCCGCCCTTCATGCCCGTCCCGGCGAACGAGTCGACGTTGCCCTTCGCGGTGAGCGTGCCTCCCGTCATCCAGGCGCCGACATACATGTCGGCACTCCCTTCGAGCACGACCTCTCCCGCCGACATCTTCGTGCCGAGGTACTTGACTCGGGAGAGATCTCCCTTCACCACGACCCTGGTGTCGGCCGCAGTCGCGCCGGGGGCACCGGACACGTCGAAGAAGTCGCCGAGGGTAAACGTCTCGTTGCCCATGTAGACCGGGAGCGCCCGGATCTCGTCGGGGCTCTTGCCTGCCAGGGCGTCGGGGGTTACGGTCTCCGCCTCGAGGTAGAGGGTGGGGGCCTTCGTGAGTGTAAGTGTTACCGTCTCCATCCCTGCACCTCACTGGGTCACGTCGACCTCGATCGCGTACGGGTTCGGGATGTAGTGGTGGCCCTGGACCTCGTAGTTGTTCAGGCTGACGCTGTAGTACTTGAGGAACTTCTCCTCGACATCGCGCAGTACCTGGGGGTTCTCGTTGACCTTCGCGTCGACCCAGAGCGTGCGCTTGTTGCCGTTGTTGATGACCGTGCCGTTCTCCACGACCGGAACGCCCGTCTTGATGACAAGGGTCGCGGCGCTGAAGGCCTGCTCGATCTGGTCGGGCGTGAACGGTGCCTCAGGGTTGATATCGTAGATGACCACGTCCGCGTCCATGCCGGGCGCGAGCCCGCCGTAGACGTCCTTGAGGCCGAGTGCCTTCGCCGGCCCGGCGCGGGTCATCTGCGCGATCTCGTAGAACGTGAGCTCGCGGTCGATGCCGTGGAGATGCGTGGCAGAGATCACCTTGTCCGCGTGCTTGAAGGTAGTGAGCCGTTCCTCGCGGGCGTCCTTCGACATCAGCCACTTGATGATCCGTGGGTACCGCGTGAACGGGCCCGCGTTCGGGTGGTCAGTCGTGATGAAGCACCGCATCGGGTCAGTGGCGAGGAGCGCGAGCTCCAGGCCGATGGCCCACTGGATCGCGCAGACCTTGATATCGGGGCTGTAGACGTACGGGACGATCCCCGCCGCTGTCTCGAGCTCGACATCGACGTTCGCCCACTTCAGGTGGTTGAGTTCGGTCAGGTGGTGTTCGAAGGGACCGTCGGCCGTCATGGTCGTGGTCTCGTCGAGCGTGACATTGCCCGTGTCGATCGTGAGCGTCGGGTGCGCGTTCACATAGTCCATGATCGCGTCGGACTTCGACTCGAAGTTGCCCCAGTTATCGCCGCCGTACGAGTGGAACTGGACGTGCGTGTGGTGCATCGTCTGTTCGCGCCCGAAGCGGTTGTTCGCCGCGAAGCCCTCGTTGAGCCGGAACGTGTCGAGCGTGGTCGTGTAGTTTCCCGGGTTGCCGAGGTTGTTGGCGTGGATGTGCATCGAGTGGGGGAGCCCCAGGTACTCGTTCGCCTCGATCAGGCCCTTGACGATCTGCGCCGGGGTGATGTCGAAGTACGGGACCGGGTCGTTGACCGAGAGGCAGTTGAGCCCCCAGCCCCACGCCTCAGTGCCGCCGGGGTTCACGACCTTGACGCCGTAGCCCTTGGAGGCACGGAGGAGCCACGCGATGTACGCAGCCGTATTCTCGAGCTCGTTGTTCTTGAGATACTCGAGCACGAACCAGTTGTTACCGAAGACAGGGAGGGCTCCCTCGTCGATGATGGGCGTGTCGCGGATCTCCTCGTGGACATGGCGGGCGTACAGCGGGGGCATCGCGGCCTCCATGGCCACGGTGTAACCCATCTGTGCGTATGCGTAGCCGGTCTTGAACGTGGTCGGGATCGAGAAACCACCGGTCGTCCGGAGGCCGTTCGTCCCCGCCCTGGCGTTGAAGAGCTTGTCCTCGGGGCGGTAGTTGCGTCCCTCGTTGACCTTCGGGCCCGCCACGTGAGCGTGGATCTCGACCGCGCCGGCCATGACAGTCTTGCCCGACGCGTCATAGACCTTCGCAGACGAAGAGACCGAGTCGACGATCTTGCCGTCCTTGACCGCGATATCCTTCCTGTCGCCCTTTACACCGGTAACCGGGTCGAAGACGAAGCCGTTCCTGATGAGATATTCTGCCATCTCTCAGGCCCCCTGAGCCTGGGCGGCCGTCGGAACACCGATGCGTGCCTTACCCTTGATCTCGTTGATCCGATCCCGGACGCGGGAGAGGAACTCGAGGTCGGTCAGCATACCCTCGGGCGGCTCAACGACCTTCCGCGTCTCGATCGGGACGTTGTCCATTCGATAGCAGCACCCACCGGTCTCGATCGCGTTGATCGCGACCGGGACGTGGAGTTGCGAGATCTCGCTGGTGGGGTTGATATCGGGGACGATGGCGACGGATGGAAGTCTCGCGATCTCCTTGACCGAGGAGATCGGAAAGTGCGATCCCGGATCCGATGCCACGACGAGAACCGCGTCGAGTTCGCCTCGGCGGAGCAGGTCGTTCGAGGTGGTCTCGCCGGGGTTGTACCGGGCGAACCCGCGGGAGAGGTCCGTCGCAAACGGGAACCCGTACTGCCAGCCCAGGACCTGACCCGAGCCCGTGACGTTGTAGTGGCCGCGCATGGCGATGATGGCGAACTTCGTATACTCGTTCAGGTCCTTCGTCACCATGATGGCGTTGTCGATGTTGTGGTTCTTGCCGAGCGACTGGGTCACGCCCATGCCGAAGAAGATCACGCCGAACCGCCCGTTCTTCATGACCTCGGCGGTCTCGTAGATCCGCTCCTTCGGGATTCCGGCGACCGTGTCGGGCAGTTCCTCGCCGCGTATCGCGACTCGGAGAGCCGAAAGGAGCTCGTAGTCGCGACCCTGCTCGAGCTGAAGCCCGATGTCCGCCATCTTCATGGTGTCCGTGTTCCGCGGGTCGACCACGATCATCTTGCGGCCCTTGTGGCCCTTGCCCGTGAAGAATCCCCGCGGGAAGATCGAGTACTTCGAGAGGTGGCGCGGGTGGGCATGCGCGGGGTTGCAGCCCCAGAAGATGACCACGTCGGCACGGTTCTTGATCTCGCCGAGCGTGCAGCTCGGAATGCCGACGTCCTGGATCGCGATCAGCGAGGGGCCGTGGCAGACGGTCGCGGTGTTGTCCACGATCCCACCGACTATCTCAGCGATCTCGTGCCCGACCGACTGGGCTTCGCAGTTGGCGTTGGACCACCCGTACATCAGGGGTTTCTTGGCCTTCGCGAGCATCTGGGCAGTATACTCGACCGCCTCGTCGTAGGTGACCTCCTTGTAGGACCCGTCCTCCTGCCGCATTCGCGGGCGCGTGACGCGATCCGACGACGCCGAGTGGAGGAACTTCTGGGAACCGACCGCGCAGGCGTTGAAGACCTCGAGAACCTTCGTTCCGTCATCGGAGATCGTGACCTCGAGGTCGTCACAGAGCGCCCCGCAGAACGGGCAGGATACATCGGTAACTGTTTTCGCCATTGCTTACTCCTTGACGAGCTTCTGCACGAGCTGGATGGAGCCCAGCACAGGTTCGTTCGTAGCTTTACTAACTTGTATCGGCGTCCCCTTAAAGGTTGGCATGCCGACACCGTACGTGTTCGGGTTGATCACAGCGTTCGCCCACGGTCCCATGGGGATGTAGGCGACCCCGGGGTGCGGCCCCTGCGTCGCTTCCACCGCTTTGACCACGACCGAGCCGTAGTCTGACGTGACCCTGACGTTGGTGTTGCGGTAGGCGCCGAGCCGTTTGAAATCCACCGGGTCCATCTCGATGATCCCGCAGGCCTCGGTGTAGTCGGACTTATTCTTGCCCTTCTCCATCGCGACGCCCTGCTGGATCGACCGGCCCGTGATGAGGTTGAGTGTGATGGAGTCAGCCATCGCTCAACACCTAGACCAATTCCTTGAGCTCGCCGTACTCCCGGTTGAACGGGGATGGGCCGAGCTCCTGGGTCACGTTGACCACGTCCTCGATGACCTTTGCCCACTTCGCGCCCTCGGACGCGGAGACGAAGGTCATGCGCAGGCGGCGGTCGTCGAGGCCGATGTTCCGGAGCAGGCTCTTGACCAGGAACATCCTCTTCGCGGCCTTGAAGTTGCCCTCCAGGTAGTGGCAGTCGCCGAAGTGGCATCCCGAGATGAGGACCGAGTCCGCGCCGTCCGTGAACGCCTTCATGATGAAGAGCGGGTCGACACGGCCCGTGCACATGACGCGGATCGCGCGGACGTCGGGCGGGTACTGGATGCGGGCACCGCCGGCAAGATCGGCGCCGGCGTAGCTGCACCAGTTGCAGATGATGGCGAGAATCCGGGGCTGCCAGCCCTCGGGGTTCTCCGCCATTATTGCTCCCCTCCCAGCAGGAACGCATCGATCTGTGCGACGATCTGCGGGGTCGCGAAGTGGTTCATCCAGATCGCGCCGCCGGGGCAGAAGCCGCCGCAGGTGCCGCAGCCCTTGCACTTGGCCTCGGTGACCTGCATGACCGTCCGGCCGTCCTTCTCGACGAGCGAGAGGGCCTGATACGGACAGAGGTTGACGCACATGCCGCAGCCCGCGCACTTCTCCTCGATGCACATGGCGTAGTAGGGCTCGAGCTCAACTTCACCCCTGTGGATCGGGATCGACGCTGCCGATGCCGCGCCCTCGGCCTGGGCGACCGTGTCGGGGATGTCCTTCGGGCCCTGGCATACGCCCGCGACGAAAACGCCGGCGGTCGTGGTGCCGCAGGGGTTCAGCTTGGGGTGGGCTTCGAGGAGCCAGCCGTCGGTCGAGCACGAGACACCGAAGAGCTTGCGCGTCTTGTTGGTCATCTCCGTCGGCTGCACCGCCGCGGCGAGCACGACCATGTCGAGCTCGAGTTCCATCGGCCGGCCGAGGAGCGTGTCCTCGACGTAAACCTTCAGGTTCTTAGTGACGGGGTCCTCCTGGATGTTCGAGACGCGGCCGCGGATGAACTTCGCGCCCTCGTCCTGGATCCGGTAGTAGAACTCCTCGTAGGCCTTGCCGAAGGACCGGATGTCCATGTAGAAGATATACGGCACGGCGCCGGGGATCTTCTCGATGATCTGGTGGGCGTGCTTGAGCGAGTACATGCAGCAGAACCGGCTGCAGTACGGCTTGCCCACGCCGGTCGAGTCACGCGAGCCAGCGCAGAGCACGAACCCGATTCGCATCGGCGTCTCGCCATCGGAGGGGCGCACCAGGTGACCGCCGGTCGGGCCGGAGGCGCAGATCAGGCGCTCGAACTCGAGCGAGGTGATGACGTTGTCATAGCGCTTGTATCCCCATTCCTCTTTAGTTTCGATCGGGAAGACCTCAAACCCGGTGGCGAGGATGACCGTGCCGACCTTGACCTTGACGAGCTCGTCCTGCATCTCGAGGTCGATGGCCTTCTTCTCGCCGCAGGCCTCGACGCAGAGACCGCACTTGACGCACGAGTCCCAATCGATGGTATAGAGCAGCGGCACGACCTGCGGATGGTAGATGTAGATCGCCTTGCGGGGCGCCATCCCCATCTCGAACTCGTTCGGCTTGGTGACGGGGCAGACGGGAGCGCAGTCGCCGCAGCCCGTGCAGCCGCCGCCGACGATCCCCTTCGCCTCCGCTTCGGCCGGCGAGAGAACGCCCGTCGCCTTGCGGCGGATCGTGACGTCGAAGTTGCCGATGTATCCCTCGACCTCCTCGACCTCGGAGTTGACCATCAGGACGATGTTCTCCGCGCGGCCGACGTCGACCATCTTCGGCGTCAGGATGCACTGCGAGCAGTCCAGGGTCGGGAAGGTCTTGTCGAGCTGGGACATGCGCCCGCCGATGGTGGGCGACTTTTCGACCAGGTAGGTCTTGATCCCGGCGTTCGCGAGGTCCAGCGCGGCCTGCATGCCGGCGACGCCCGCGCCCACGACCATGGCCGCGTGCTCGACGGGAACGGACTTCGGGTAGAGGTCCTCCAGGAGCGATGCCTTCGCGACCGCGATCCGGATCGCGTCCTTCGCCTTCTGTGTCGCGCCCTCCTGGTCGTGCATATGCACCCACGAGTTCTGCTCGCGGATGTTGGCCATCTCGAACCGGAAGGGGTTGAGGCCTGCGTCCTTGGTAGCCGCACGGAACGTCGGCTCGTGCAGGCGCGGCGAACAGGCCGCGACCACGACACCGGTCAGGTCGTTCTCCTTGACCGCGTCCTGGATCGTGACCTGCCCAGGCATCGAGCACTGGTACTTGTAGTCGTTGACGTAACCGACATTCGGCAGGGTCTTCGCGTACTCTTTCACTGCCTCGATATCGATCGAGCCAGCGATGTTGGTGCCGCAGTGACAGACGAAGACTCCGATCCGCGGCGCCTTGGGCTTCTCAGATGTTGATGGTGAAACAGCTTCTGCCATGATTCTTACTCCCTCACAGCACCTTCTTCAGGAATGGTTCCGTGCTGATCGCATGGAGGTCGAGGCCCAGCTCCGACGGGCTCATGCCCTGGGCAAGTCCGAGCAGTTCTGCATAGTGGAAGACCGGCATGTCGTACTTGATGCCGAACTTCTCCTCGATCTCGATCTGGCCGCGGTCGAACTGGAGCTGGCAGAACGGGCAGAGGTCGACCACCGCATCGGCACCCGCCTCGACGATATTGATCAGCTTCTCGTTCGTGATGTCGAGCGAGTGGACGAGGTCGTATCCCCGCACGCCGCCGCCCGCACCGCAGCACTGCATCTTGTTCCGATACTCGACGGCCTCTGCACCGAGGGCCTCGACGAGCTCCTCAACCCACCGTGGGGCTTCGGTTGATCCAAGGTGGCGCTCCTTCTTCGGCTTCATCAGGTGACAGCCGTAGTGGGCAGCGACCTTGACACCCTTGAGCGGGACTTTGATCGACTCGCGGATCTTGTCAACGCCCACGATATCGGGATCGTACAGGAGCTCGCCGAGGTGCCAGACATCGATCGTGCCCTTGTACTCCATGTCGATCTCCTTGAGGACTTCGTTGACGCCGTCACGGAGTTCCTTGTTGTGCTTGAGCTTGTGGTTGACCTCGTAGATCGACTTGTAGCAGCCGTTGCAGATAAGGGCGATATCGAGGCCCATCTGCTCCGCGAGGACAACGTTCCGGGCTGCCATCGCGTACCAGACGTTCAGGTCGATCGAGCCGAACGCGCCCGGCGCGGGACAGCAGCTGGCGCCCTCGAGCGGGACCAGGTCGATTCCAAGCCGCTTGCTCGTCCGGATCGAAGCCGACTCGCTGCCGGGGTACCGGTTCGGGGCGATGCACCCAAGATAAAAAGCGTATTTGTGCTCGGTCATCCTTCTCTCTCCTTGACGATGCGGTCCGCGTTCTCCTTGAGTTTGTAATGGTCGATGATCTTCTGTATCCCCTTGACGTACTCGGGGTACATGTGCGTGGTCGGGGGGTCACGCGTCAGGCCGAGCTTCTCCCGGGCCATGCGGTTCGCATCATTATTGGGAACCCCGTGGCCGGATGAGTAGATGGCCTGGACGGTCTTGAGGAAGTTGACCGGGATGATGTCGCGCTGGAACGCGAGGTTCCGCATGGCCATGATAACGTCGGTCGGCGCGAGATCGCGGGGGCATCGGTCCGTGCAGGAGTAGCAGGTCGTGCAGAGCCAGAGGTCGGGGTCCGTCAGGGCCTCCTCCTCGAGCCCGAGCACGCCGCGGCGCATGAACTCGCGGATGCGGTAGGTCGATCGCGGCGCCGAGGGGCAACCGCCCGTGCAGGTCCCGCACTGGAAGCACATGTGGGCCATCGAGTCCGCAAGCTTCTCGACATCCTTGGTGAATTCAGGGTTTGACTGGTCGCGACGGTAGTACCGGTCGCGAAGTTTTTCGTTCAGTTTGGGGTCGGGGTAGTTCTTTGTCGCCATGATACACCCACTCTAGGCTGCTCCGGCCTCGCCGACGGTCTTCAGCTCGGTGTCGCCGGGCGTGGTCTCCTTGACCTTGCTCGTCCGCGGGGTGCAGAGTTTCTCCATAATCTTCTTGTAGAGATCCGTCTCCTTGCCCTTCATGTGGAACGCGGTCCGCTTCAGGACGATCGCGTCCTCGGACGGGCATGCGACCACGCAGGCGCCGCACTTGATGCAGAGGTCCTTGTTGATCGCGACGTTCGCCTCCTGCTCGCCGGCCAGCTCGAAGGCGGGCTTCGGCTCGGGCGCGTAGAGAGCGCGGGTGGGGCAGATCTCGATGCAGGTCGAACAGCCGCCGGGGCACTTATCGGGGTAGACCTCGATCTCGCCCTCGATCAGCTTGTCCATCGTGATCGCCTCCTCGGGGCAGGCGACCTCGCACCAGGTGCAGGTGATGCAGTTCTCGGGCATGATCTCGACCGTGCCCTCGAGCTTCTTGTCCTGGACCGTCCGCTCGACCGTGATCGCCTCCTCGGGGCAGAGGTCGACGCAGACCTTGCATGCATCGCAGTCCCGCTCCTCCAAGCGGATGACCTCGCCCTCGAGCTTGGTCGATGCGCCGCTGAGCGGCTCGCGCCTGATCTCGATGTCCTTACAGACGACGGCGCAGATTCCGCAGAGGTTGCACTTCTCGGTATCGACCGTGAAGGTCGTCGTGGCCTTCAGCGCCTCCTGGCGCTGGGTGCCCACCTCGGACTCACCCTCGTACTCGGTGACGTTCCGGTCGATTGCGTCCTCCGGGCAGACGTCCGAACAGATCGTGCACTTCGAACACTTCTCATCGTCGATCTTCGCGTTCCGGTCGTACTGGGGGAAGCCCTCCTGCTCGATGATCGGCAGGCGCTCCTCGCCGTCGACCCTGAGACTCAGGGCCGAGAACGGACAGAGACAGACGCAGACGCCACAGTACGAGCACTTCTCCTCGTCCACGTTGATAGCAGGCTCGTCGATCGCGCCACGCTTTGCCGCGCCCACGAGCCCGAACGTGATAGCCTCCTCCGGGCAGGCCTCGACGCAGATGCCGCATCCGGCGCATTCCTTGACATCGAGGACCAGGTTGTTCGTGGTCTGGAGCAACTTCTGCTCCATGATCACGTCGTCTCCTACCCTCTTCTTTGAGAACTTTGGAAACATCGTTGACATTGCCATAAAGGTACCCTCTCGCATCGAATGATTACTGCACACCGGCCTCGGCGGGTGGCGGGTTTACGTCAAGCCTGATCACGTCGTAGGGACAGGCCTCGACACAGACGCCGCAGCCGGCGCAGAGCTCCCCACGGAAGTCGAGGACCAGCGCCTTGCCGTCCTTGACCCGGTAGATCTTCTCATTCGTCACCGGATCCTCGGTGTAGAGCTCGAGCGCTCCGACCGGACACGCAACCACGCAGTTGTTGCATCCGGTGCAACGCTCCATGTTTATATGCACTGCAAATGCCATGGTTTTACACCAGCAATAATGATCGAAGGTCGTTCGATTATCAAGAGTTTGGTAAAAATACCCTAATAAATGTCTCTGTTCGTTTTTCGCTCGGTTTGCCCTCCTGACCTCAACAGGTCAATGAACCCGTGTAACATGAATCTAGGTGTTAACCATATTGAGGATTTAGATCACGGCATGCGTATGCGCTCTTTTCGGCAAAAGCAGAAAAGTTATTTGCTTTTGCCCGGTAACCGTGAAAAACGAGGACCATTCATGGAATATAACGGAGTCCCGATCGACGATACCTATGCAGAGGCATTTCCTGCCTGGATCTCGCGGGTGATCATCACGGGGGCGACGAAGGAGTTCGCCCTGGCGGCGGCCACCGAGGCGAGCGGATTTGCCACCTCGACCATCGGCTGCCCCTGCGAGGCGGGGATCGAGTGCTACCTGCCCGGGGAGGATACGCCCGATGGCCGGCCCGGGTACTCGCTCCTGATCTGCAACCCATCCAAGAAGAAGCTGAAGGAGCAGCTGATCGAGCGGATCAGCGAGTGCATCCTCACCGCCCCCACGACGGCAGCCTTCGACGGCATGCCCGAGGCCGATGAGAAGATCCCCGTCAAGCTCCACTTCTTCGGCGACAAGTTCGAGTACCAGGTCACCGTCGGCGGACGTGAGTGCTGGGCGATCCCGATCATGGAGGGGGACTTCATCGTCGAGGAAGAGTACGGCGCTGTGAAGGGCGTTGCCGGCGGCAACTTCTTCGTGATGGGCGAAAACCAGATGGCGGCGCTGATGGGCGCGAAGGCGGCAGTCGATGCGATTGCCGACGTTCCCGGCGCGATCACGCCGTTTCCCGGCGGCATCGTCGCCTCGGGCTCCAAGGTGGGCTCGAAGTACAAGTTCATGAACGCCTCGACGAACGAGGCCTACTGCCCGACGCTTCGCGACAAGGTTCCGGATACGAAGGTTCCCGCGAACGTCACGGCTCTGTACGAGATCGTCATCGACGGCGTGAACGAGGAGGCGGTTCGGAACGCGATGGCCGTCGGCGTCAAGGCGGCGGCGAAGATCCCTGGAGTGGTCTTCATCAGTGCCGGAAACTATGGCGGCACCCTGGGCCCCGTCCAGATACAGCTCAAGGACCTCTTCTAATCCCCTTTTCCACACTCTTTATCACGGTGCGCCGCCAACCAGATAGTTTGTTCGCATACCGGAGAACCATTCAATGCGGACGGGGTATTCTCATGACAATGGAGAAGTGGATCTGTCTCGAGTGTCACTACATCTACGACCCCGCCAAGGGCGACAGGACCCAGAACATCCCCCCGGGAACGCCGTTCGAGGTCCTGCCCAATACCTGGCGCTGTCCGGAATGCAAGATCCTGAAGGTGAAGAAGGGAGTCTTCAAGAAGTACGTCGAGGGCACCTAAACCCTCGCTCGTCCCCTCATTTGCAGGCGTTCATTTCCTTTCCAGCGCCTGACGCGCCTCGACCAGGACGTGAGAGTGACGATCGCACCGAACCCGCGCCACGACAATTTTTTAATAAGTCCTAATCAGCCCCGTCGACTCCCCGGCGCCGCCGTTCTGAACAATTCCTCCGTGGTTGCCGGGTGGGTAGAACCCCATCGCTCCGGGTGATTGTCGCGTTCAACGAGCACAGGAGGTGACTCGCTGGCAATCATCAATAACTTGACCATCAAAGAGACTGGTATGCAGGTTGAGAAGCGGTTCTCCGGCCGCGCGGCCGGGTTCACCGAGTCGGTAATCCGGGAGATGACCCGCAAGGCGAACAAGGCCGGGGCGATCAACCTGGCACAGGGGTTTCCCGATTTCGCCGCGCCCGACTCGCTGAAAGAGGCTGCCTGTCGTGCGATCCGCGACGATGTCAACCAGTACGCGATCACGTGGGGCTCCCAGAGGCTCCGTGAAGCGCTTGCCGCCAAGGTCGCTCGCTACAACGGCATGGACTTCGACCCCGGGTCCGAGATCACGGTCGGCTGCGGCTCCACCGAGGCGATGATCGCCTCCATGCTCGCACTCGTGGATCCGGGCGACGAGGTGGTCGTTGTCGAGCCATTCTACGAAAATTACGGCCCGGATACGGCAATTGCAGGTGCGACCCCCGTCTTCGTGCAGGGCGGAGCCGGGTTCGCGATCGACGAGGATGCGCTCAGTGCCGCCTTCGGCCCGAAGACCAGGGCGATCGTACTCAACACCCCCAACAACCCGACCGGCCGCGTGTACAGCGCCGGCGAGCTCCGGATCATCGCCGACCTCTGTATCGATCACGACGCCTACGCCTTCGTCGACGAGATCTACGAGCACATCCTGTACGACGGGCACGGTCACCTCTCGCTCGGTTCCCTCCCGGGCATGGAGGACAGGACGGTCACGATCGGATCGTTCTCCAAGACCTACTCCGTGACCGGCTGGCGGGTCGGGTATGCCCTCGCCGATCGGCGACTCAGTGACGCTATTCGAAAGGTTCACGATTTTCTTACCGTCGGCGCTCCGGCGCCCCTGCAGGAGGCGTGTGTGGCAGCACTCGAGCTCCCGGACGCATACTATGACGACCTCGCAGCCCTCTACGACCGAAAGCGCCGGATTCTCCAGGACGGGCTTGCCCGGGCGGGGCTGCCATGTGACACGCCCGAAGGGGCGTACTACCTCTTCTGCGACATCTCGGGGTTCGACCACGACGACCTGAGTTTCGCGGATCTTCTCATCGAGGAGGTCGGCGTCGCGGCAGTACCGGGAAGCAGTTTTTTCTCGCGAGGCGGGTCCGATCGGATCCGGTTCACCTTCTCGAAGCGGGACGAGACCCTGGTCGAGGCCTGTCGGCGGCTCGAACGCCTGAACGATGTGTAGACTGCCGGCAAAGCCGCAGCGGTAGCGTATCACGGGGAGATCGCCGATCTCGGCATCGCGTGAGCGGGATATCCATCTCTATGGAGTTCGCACCGGCTCGTAGGCTCCCGGGAGAGCCTTCCGAACGAGAAAAAAGGAACCGACGACCTTCCTCCCGGTTCGTTCAGGGAGTCGTTGGCTCGGCGTTATGCAGGCGAAGCCAGTTCGAGTACTCGCGCCTGAGGGTGAGCAGCTCCGTCTGGGTCAACTCCTTGCGCCCGGAGATATAGAGATAGTCCTCGAGCTGGTTGACCACCTCCTCCGCGTCGCGGTAGTCCCTGACGTCGAGGTAGTGTGGGACGGCCTTGACGTTTATCACCTCGCCGCAGACATGGCAGAGCTTCCAGCGCTCGAACCGGTCGGCGTAGGTGAAGGTCGCGCAGCCCGGACAGCGCAGTACATGGTACATACTGCATTCATACCGTTTTGCACCGTCGTTTATATACTTTGGTTTTTGTATTCAGCGAATGCTATGGTGGCTGGCGGAAAAAATGGAAAAGGGATGGGATCCAGCAATTTCAGGATATCGGGTGATCGTTCTGGTCCCCGCGACCGATCCCCTTGTATATCCACCCCGCCCGGATGAAGGGATCGGGATCGACGAGGTTACGGCCGTCGACGAGGACCGGGTGCTCCCGCCCGGTCGATCTGCGAACCGCCACGGGGTCGAGGCGACGGTACTCGTCATGCCCCGTGAAGAGCACGACCGCGTCCGCACCGTCGGTGACACCGCCGAGATCGGTGGAGAGCGGAACACCGGGGTACGAGAGGACATGGGGATCGTGCACCCTTACCTCGGCCCCGGCCTCGAGGAGCAGGTCGCGGTAGGGCTCTGCCGGGGGGTTCCGGGCGTCGTCCGAGTTCCCGATAAACGCCCATCCGAGCAGGGCGACTCGGGCACCCTCGAGGGAGCGCCCGTCGCGAGCGAGGCCCTCCCGGGTTAGCCGGGCCATGTGCGCGGGCATGAAGTCGTTGATCCGGCGAGCGACCACGTAGAGCGACATCAGGTCTCCGGGGAAGTCGAGGGTATCCGTTCCGAGCATCCGGGCGCCACGCTCCAGGTGGTACGTGTCCTTGGTCAGGCAGTGGCCCCCCACGCCCGCACCGGGCCAGAGAACGGCACGGGTGATCCCCTCTCCGCGGAGGCTGTCGACCCCGGCACGGACGTCGTAGACGTTGATCCCCATGGCCTCGCAGTAAAGGGCCAGCTGGTTGATGGCCGCGATCTGGAGGTCGCGGAAGGTGTTCTCGGCGGTCTTGGTCGCCTCGGCCGCCGTCGCGGTCATCGGAATGATCCGGCCGACGGTCAGGACGTGTTCGTACAGCTCGGCAGCCCGCGCCGTCGAGGGGTCGTCGATCCCGCCGACGATCCGATCATGCTCTCGTATGTTCCGGATGAGCCGCCCGACCATCACCCGCTCGGGCGCATGGGCGAGGGCGAAATCGACCCCGGCGCGCAGGCCCGACGCCTCCTCCAGGAGCTCGCGGGCGGGGCCGACCGTCGTGCCCGGCGTGATGGTGGACTCGAGCACGACCAGGGTACCCGGCACCAGGTGCTCGCCGACACGGCGGACGCCGTCGAAGAGCGGGCCGAAATCGGGGAGCAGATCCTTCGGGTCCTTGAACGGCGTCTGGATGGCCAGTGCGACCGCGTCGCACCCGGCGACCTGCGAGAAGTCGGAGGTGCAGGAGAAACGGCCGTTGCGAACGGCCTCCTCGAGGAGGGGCTCGAGCTCCGGCTCCTCTCCCTTCAGGGGACTCTCGCCCCGGTTCAACATCTCGATCTTGTACCCCGAGGACGGCGAGTCGCGCTGGAAACCGAGCACACGGTCGATCCCGGGCGCATGCGCGAAGAGGACTGCCGCCGGGATCCCGACGTAGCCCATCCCGACCACGCCGACAGAGCGGATCGGACCACGTTCCTCGAGCAGGGCGGCAAGGGGTGATGACATCTCAGAATGCATGGGCGGGGCGAGGCAAAAAATTGCGGGCCGCCGGTGTTTGGGGGTCCGATCACTTTCACACCGCGATCTGAAGATTGATTAGCGCCCTGCCGACAACATTCCTCCACGAACGATGGCAGGCGCACCGCTCGGCAGGGTCGCATCGCGGCTGAGGGAGACGATCGATCGGAACCGCGAGTACTCCGTCGTTGAGAATGATAACCTCTTCCGGGCGAGCTTCGTCGACCGGCATGTCTTCTCGAGCGAGCACGGTCGCGCCCGGGCCCTGCTGGCGAACCTGCTCGCCGAGTACGAAGGGGTGTCCGTCGAGGAGGCCGTCACCGGTGCGTGGAGATCCAGCCCTGGCGGAGAGTCCTGGGTGGTCTCGTCCACCGAGCCGGTGCCCGGCCCGTTCTCCCGCCCGGAGACGGCCCTCAGGCTCCTTCGCCGGGACCTCCGCCTCGTCCACGGGGTCGGGCCCGCCCTGGAGTCGCGCCTCTCCCGGCGCGGCTACGCGTCCATCGACGACCTCGTCTGGCACCGCCGCCTCGCACCAGCGGCGCGCTGGGCGCTCGATGCCCTCGACTCAGGCGATCCGTCACGCATCGCGAGGTTCTGCGCGGACCGTCGCGGGCGGTCCCACCCCGACTACTTTCTGGCGTCCGATCTCTGCGACGAGGCGGGACATGTCTACCTGGACCTCGAGACCCTCGGGCTCTTCTCGCGGCCGGTAATCCTCTTCGGCATCGCCCGTCGCCGGGGCGCGCAGGTCGAGGTCGAGCAGCACCTGGTCCGTGACCCCGCCCACGAGCGGGGGGCGCTCGCCAGCGCGCTCGAGGCCATCGAGGATGCCTCGCTGCTGGTCAGTTTCAACGGCCGTTCCTTCGACGCCCCGTACCTGGCCGAACGGGCTGCCTACTATGGCCTCGGTCTCGCGCTCCCTGACAACCACCTCGACCTCCTCCCACTCGCCAGACGGCTCTGGCGCGATCGGCTCGCCGACTGCCGGCTCTGCACGGTCGAGGCCGGTGTGCTCGGTCGCGAGCGGACCGACGACCTGCCCTCGGCCATGGTGCCCGAGTTCTACACCGCCTACCACCGGTCGGGCAACCCCGGGCCGCTCCTGCCGATCCTCGCCCACAACCGCGAGGACCTCGTCTCGATGGTCAGGCTGGTCACACACCTCCGCGAGGTCTGCTGTGCCGGCTGAAGAGACCGCACCGTCTCCGTCCATCGGCGGTCCCGGCCCCGCCTCCTGCATCGCCCACGTCGAGCGCCTGCCCGCGAAGGAAGCGAGGTACGCCGAACCGGTTCGCCCGTTGCCATCGCCGCTCGCGAGCTGGCTCGAACACGAGGGGGTGCGGCTGTACACGCACCAGGCCGCGGCGCTCGACGCCGTCCGCGATCGCCACGACCTCGTGCTGACCACGCCCACGGCCTCGGGTAAGACACTGGCCTTCACGCTCCCCGTGCTCGAGGCGCTCCTCCTCGACCCTGCCGCGACGGCCCTGTACCTCTACCCGACCAAGGCGCTCGCGAACGACCAGCTCCGCGTGCTCCTCGACGCTGAGACAGCTACCGGTATCGGCGTTCGTCCCGCCGTCTATGATGGCGACACGCCGGCATCGCGCCGACCCGGGATCCGGCAGCGGTCCCGGATCGTCCTCTCGAACCCGTACGAGCTCCACCAGGTGCTGCCCTGGCACGCCAAGTGGCACCGGTTCCTCTCGGGCCTCCAGGTCGTCGTCGTGGACGAGGCCCACCGGTACCGCGGTGTCTTCGGCGCGAATATCGCACTCCTCCTCCGCCGGCTTCAGCGGGTCTGCCGGCACCACGGCGCCGAGCCGGTCTTCGTTCTCTCGACCGCGACTCTCGCGAATCCGGGCGAGTTCGCCGAGACCCTGACCGGCAGGAGGGCCGTGCTGATCGACGAGAGTGGTGCCCCGCAGGGTCCCCGCGAGTTCGTGCTCTACAACCCGTCCGCGACCGACCCGGCGCGCTCGACGCTCACCGATGCCAAGCGCCTCTTTGTCGAGTGCGTCGAGCGCGAGCTCCAGACCCTCTGCTTCGCGTCATCGCGAAAAGCCGCCGAGATGATGGGCGCATGGGCCCGCGATGATCTCGCGGACCCGGACACGATCGCGACGTACCGGGCGGGCTACCTCGCCGACGAGCGGAGGGAGATCGAGCGCGGGCTCAAGGAAGGACGACTCCGGGGGGTGGTGACCACGAACGCGCTCGAACTCGGGATCGACGTCGGCGGTCTCGACGCGGTCGTGATCGCCGGGTATCCCGGCTCGGTCTCCGCGACGTGGCAGCAGGCGGGGCGCGCCGGACGCACGGGCGGCCCGGCGTATGCGGTCCTGGTGGCGAACGAGGGACCGCTCGACCAGTATTACATGCGTCACCCCGCCGAGTTCTTCGGCCGTCCCCACGAGCACGCCTGCCTCGATCCGTCCAACCCCCCGGTGCTCGCGGGCCATCTCCTCTGTGCGGCCGCGGAGCTTCCCCTCACCGGCGGGGACCGTCTCCTCTTCGGCGACGGCCTCGACGACCTCCTCGGCCCCCTCCGGGACCACCATCTCCTGCGCGAGACCCCGTACGGCCATGTCTACTGCGGTCCCGGCCGAGCCGTCGAAGCGGTCGACCTCGCGGGCACCGCGGACGACCGGTTCACCGTGGTCGCTGACGGCCGCCTCCTCGAGACCCTCGACCGGGACCATGCCTATCGCGAGGCACACCCGGGCGCGGTACTGCTTCACCAGGCGGAGTCGTATCGGGTCACGGCCATGGATCTCGAAGCTCGCGAGTGCACGGCCGAGCCCGTTGACGTGGACTACACGACCGCCCCCCTCTTCACGACCTCCATCGTTCCCGGCGCCCCTGACGGTGAGCATCGTCACGGGTCCCTCTCCGTGCGGGTCGGCGAGGTGACCGTGGAGCAGGAGTTCGGGGGATACCGGGTCAGGCGGTACGGCGAGACCGTCGCGGTCATTCCCCTCGAACTGCCCCCGCTCTCGTTCGAGACAACCGGCTGCTGGTGGACCCTCCCGCCCGGTCTTCCGGGCGCGCTCGCCGCTGCAAGCCTCGACCCTGCCGGCGCGCTCCACGGTGCCGAGCACGCCCTGATCGCGTGCCTCCCCATACATCTCCTCTGCGACCGCGCCGACCTCGGCGGCTTCTCGACCGTTCGCTTCTCGTCCCCCTTGACGGCCGGTGACGGCTGCCCAGCGATCTGCGTCTACGACGGCGCGACCGGCGGAGCCGGCCTCTCGCGCGCTGCCGCGGCGCTGCTGCCCGAGGTCGCGGCAACAGCCCGCGCCCTGGTTGCCGACTGCCCCTGCGAGGACGGATGCCCGTCCTGCATCTACTCGCCCAAGTGCGGCAACGACAACCAGCCCCTCGATAAGATCGGCACGGTGGCCGTGCTGGACGAGCTCCTCCGGCTGGCAACAACCCCATAAAGCCGGACCGCCTATGCTACGGGGATGACCGAGGTCTCCCCCGCGATGGCCGCGTACCTCGATGCCCTCCAGGTTCAGCTTGCCGAAGCGATGGCGGTCGCGGAGGAGGCGCGTCGCCGGGGCCTCGATCCGTCGACCAGGGTCGAGATCCCGGTCGCCAACGACCTCGCGGACCGGGTGGAGGCCCTCCTCGGGATAACCGGCGTCGCCGGACGCATACGCGAGCTCGAGGCCACCATGTCACGCGAGGAGGCGTCGCTCCGCATCGGGGACGACTTCGTCGCTCGCCGCTTCGGCGAGACCACGGTCGAGGAGGTGCTGGACCACGCCATACGAACGGCGATGGCGCTCCTGACCGAGGGTGTCGTGGCTGCCCCCACCGAGGGGATCGGCAAGGTCGGCCTGGGCCGGAACGACGACGGGAGCGAGTACCTCAAGATCTACTACGCCGGGCCGATCCGGTCGGCTGGTGGAACGGCACAGGCCCTCTCCGTCCTGGTGGGCGACTATGTCCGGCAGGCGCTCGGGATCGAACGCTACTTCCCGCGGTCCGACGAGGTCGAGCGGTACGTCGAGGAGATCCGGCAGTATAACTCGATCATGAGCCTCCAGTACCTGCCGAGCGACAGGGAGATCCGGATGATCGTCGAGAACTGCCCGGTCTGCATCGATGGCGAGGCGACCGAGCAGCAGGAGGTCTCGGGGTACCGGAACCTCGAGCGGGTCGAGACCAATACCGTGCGCGGGGGCATGGCGCTCGTCGTCGCCGAGGGGCTGGCCCTCAAGGCGCCGAAGGTACAGAAGAATGTCCGGAAGATGGGGATGGCCGGCTGGGAGTGGCTCGATACCCTGATCGGCGGCGCCGCGAAGGCCGCCGACGACGATGACGCCGGGGTCAAGCCGAAGGACAAGTACCTCCGCGACCTGATCGCCGGCAGGCCGGTCTTCTCGTACCCGATGCGGACGGGCGGTTTCCGGCTCCGATACGGCCGATCGCGGAACACGGGCTTCGCGGCGGCCGGGCTGAACCCGGCGACCATGCACCTGCTCGGCGAGTTCCTCGCCATCGGGACGCAGATGAAGGTGGAGCGGCCGGGGAAGGCGGCGGGGATCGTGCCCGTGGACACGATCGAGGGTCCGACCGTGGTGCTCCGGAACGGCGACGTGCTGAGGATAGACGACCTTGACGAGGCCCGACAGGTCCGGCCGGAGGTCGATCGGATCCTCGACATCGGCGAGATCCTGATCTCGTATGGGGAGTTCCTTGAGAACAACCATGTCCTGGTACCTGCCGGGTACTGCGACGAGTGGTGGCGGCTCGAACACGAGGCCCCTCCGCCTACCGACGAGGTGGAGGCGATCGGGTACGCGCTCTCGGGCGGGTTCCTCCACCCGGCGTTCCAGCCGTTCTTCGACGACCTGCCGCCGACCGCGATCGACGCCCTCGCCGGGTTCGTCGCCCGGGCGGGGCGGATCGAGAACGGCTCGCTCCGTCTGCCCAACGACTCGGATGCCAAGCGGTGGCTCGAGGAGGCGCTCGTCTCGCACCGCGTCCGTAACGACGAGATTGTCATCGACCAGCATCTCGTCCTGCTCGCTGCGCTCGGCCTCGACATCGGGCTGCGGCGCACGAGCGCGTGGAGCGATGCCCCCCGCACCAGCACCCTCGCCCTCGTCCAGCACCTCTCCGGAATGCGGATGCGGGGGAAGGCCGGGACCCGTATCGGCGGGCGGATGGGCCGACCGGGGAAGTCCAAGCCCCGCGAGATGAAGCCGCCGCCGCATGGGCTCTTTCCTGTCGGCGAGGCCGGCGGCTCGCGCCGCTCGTTGCAGGAGGCCGCATCCTTCTCCATCCGCCCGAACGCCGACGGTGGAATGGTCGCGACCGAGGTCGGCGAGCGGCGCTGCCCGGCCTGCGGCACGGTCACCTATCGTAACTGCTGCGACTGCGGCACCCACACCCAGCCGGTCTTCCGCTGCCCGCGCTGCAACCGCGCCACCGACGTGGAGGGCTGCCCGGCGTGCGATACCGGGACGGTCTGCTCGCAGAAGATCGAGGTCAACGTCCGCCAGGAACTTGCGGATGCCATGGACCGGGCAGGGGTCCGACCCGGCCAGGTCACGTTGATCAAGGGGGTCAAGGGGATGATCTCGCGAGAACGGGCGGTCGAGGACCTTGCCAAGGGCGTGCTCCGGGCAAAGGCCGGGATCTTCGTCTTCAAGGACGGTACGTCCCGGTACGATATGATCGACCTTCCGATAACCCATGTGCGCCCGGCGGAGATCGGAATCGGACCCACCAGGCTCGCCGCGCTCGGGTACGGGACCGACATCGATGGCCGGCCGCTCGAGGCGATGGACCAGGTGATAGAGCTCCGGCCCCAGGACATCCTCGTTTCCGAGAAGTGCGGCGAATGGCTCGTCCGCGTGGCGGGGTTCGTGGACGACGAGCTCGAGCGCCTTTACGGTCTCCCGCCGTACTACCGGGCGACGTGCCCGGCGGACCTGGTCGGCACGCTCCTGATGGGGCTTGCCCCGCATACGTCGGCCGGCGTCCTCTGCAGGCTCGTCGGGTACACGAAGGCGAACGTCGGGTACGCCCACCCCTTCTTCCACGCGGCAAAACGCCGCAACTGCTTTCACGGCGACACGGAGATCGAGGTCTGGGACTACCGGTCCGCCTGGCGTCGCGTGCCCGTCCGCGAGTTCGTGCTCGAGCAGTTCGACCTCTCCCGCGCCGATCTCGACCACGCGGGCACCTTCTGGTCCGATCCCGCGAGGCCGTTTGCGACCAGGGCAGTCGACGTCACCGGGCGCCCCCGTGTCCGGCGGATCACGGCCGTCTCGGTTCACCGCGCCCCGCCGTCGCTGCTCCGGATCGAGACCGTCCAGGGCCACGTCCTCGCGGTGACGCCGGACCATGCCATGCTCGTCCTCGAGGAGGATCGGGTCCGGCGGGTCCGCGCGGTCGAGCTCAGGGTGGGAGACCCGCTCCCGGCCGGGGTTGGACCAACGGTCCTCGCGGACCGGGTCGCGAGAATCGACAAGGTGCCCTGCCCCGACGACCGTGTATACTGCCTGACCGTTGCCGAGGACCACTCGGTCCTGGCAAACGGTGTCTTCACTGGCCAGTGCGACGGGGACGAGGACTGCGTGATGCTCGTCCTCGACGGCCTGCTGAACTTCTCGCGCCGCTTCCTTCCCGAGACGCGGGGCGGAAGCATGGATGCGCCGCTCGTGTTGACCACGCGGCTCGACCCCAAGGAGATCGACAAGGAGTCCCTCAACATCGATGTTGGCGAGGGGTATCCGCTGGAGTTCTACCTCGCGGCCCTCGAGTGCGCACACCCGCGGGACGTCGATGCACTCGTCGACCGGGTCGAGCACCGTCTCGGCACCCCGGGGCAGGTCGAGGGGTTCCGGTTCACGCACGACACCTCGGACATCTCCCTCGGGCCCCTCGAGTCGACGTACACCTCGCTCGAGACCATGGCTCAGAAACTCGAGGCCGAGCTGGAGCTTGCCGTGCGGATCCGGGCCGTGGACGCCGACGACGTGGCCGAGCGGGTGCTCAACACCCACTTCATCCGTGACCTGATGGGGAACCTCTCCGCCTTCTCAAAGCAGAAGTTCCGCTGCACGCGTTGCTCGGCCAAGTACCGGCGGATGCCCCTGGGCGGCAAGTGCTCGGGCTGCGGCCAGGCCGTGATTCCGACTGTCCACGAGTCCTCGGTCAAGAAGTACCTCGAGATGTCGCGGCGGATGTGCGCGGATTACGAGGTGACCGAGTACACGCGCCAGCGGATAGAGGTGCTCGACCTGGCGATCGAGTCGACCTTCGGTCGCCCGAAGGTCGAGCAGCTGGGGCTCGCCGACTTCCTCTGAGAGGATCGCCGGATTTTTACCGTTGCGGGCTCCACGCTGATCCGCGCGTGAGCGACTGGGCGGCGACCGTTTCGCAGGGTTGCGCAAGGATTAATGCGGTCGCTCGCCCTCCACCTACCGGGCAACCAGGAGCGAGTGTAACCAAGCGGCCAACGGTGACCGACTCAAGATCGGTTCTCGCAGGAGTTCGCAGGTTCGATTCCTGCCACTCGCATATAGACAGGGAGTTCAAATCCCTGACATTTTCCCCTTTTTGCCGATACGGCACGGGAATGGACTTGATTTCACCAATATTGAACTCAGGATCAGACACAAACCAGGCATAATCGGAAATTCTGCCTCAAAATCGCTCGAGAACGCGAGATATGGCGTTCTTTTTCGAGTGGCTTACCGGGGAACGGAACAGCGCGCGGATTTCGCCCCATTTTCCCCTTCTTAGCCGAAGTGGTGCCGCACCAAGGACGGACCGTCTGATAGAGGGGGTAGTGGTCACACAGGGACCATCACCCCCGACAGCTCATCACACTCCACCTCGAGTTCATTCACCAGCGGTTCAGGCTGGCCAGGGTCGCCCTCACGTCCCGGCCAGGCCATGAACCCCGCCGCCGCAGGACCCATACCACCAGGAACCCCACGGCAGAGCCGATACCGATCCCGAGAACGGGATCCATGATCACGCCAGCGCCGGCACGGCGTCAGCCCACGCTTCGACGGCCGTCAGAATGCTGTCGGCCTCGTACGACGAGATCGTCAGCCGGTTCCGCGTGAGGTTCAGCGTGTACGTCTCGCCGTTCGCGTCGTGGCAGCGCAGCCGCGCCGAGAACGAATCGGCGTCCGTCTCGTGGACGGCCGTGCCGCCCATGGCGGTGGCCAGCGCCGTGTTCGCGAGCACGGTGGCGACGTTCGCGGTGTACGCGGCAACGGTCGGACACTTGATCGAGACCTGGCCGACCGTCTCGGCCTCGTTGTCCTCGTAGATGACGCGGCCGGTGTAGGCCTCGCTAATCTTCTCGACGGGGTCGTGAGTCTCGGTGCCGACCTGGTAGCCCGTGCAGCCGAACGGGTTGCTCGTGAGCACGTCGTCGACGACTTCGGCGAATGCGGTCACGTCCGCGATGGGCGTGGCCAGGATACGCACGGCAGTCTTGACGACGCCGCTCTGGACAAAATTTGCCATCTCCTTACTCCTCGGGATACAATCCCTGCAAATAGGTATACAGTACAGCTATTTATTCTGCTCAAACGATGGGAGATGCCATACAGAACGATTCTTCCATCCACAGTCGTCCACCCCTCTGCCGGCTCGCTTCCGCTTCGCTGCTCGCCGGCACGGGGGAGGGGGCTCGCGCCGCCCCCTCCCGCCGCGCTGATGGCGCGGCACTCTCCCCCGCGGCCCCGATCACGATAGCCTGGAGG
>Ga0255343_1000152_pt1 | contig 121825 bp, 96 predicted proteins | sample wastewater_treat_4_FD_192413 | JGI IMG/M metagenome (GOLD analysis project Ga0255343, IMG submission 192413) | Wastewater microbial communities from Lulu Island WWTP, Vancouver, Canada - plant16 | ecosystem: Engineered > WWTP > Wastewater > Unclassified | place: Canada: Vancouver, British... | reverse complement strand
GGGGTAACTTGGGGGGTAGCTTGGGGGGTAACTTGGGGGGTAGCTTGGGGGGTGTAACGATAAATAATCGTTCTAAAATCCTGTTCTTGAATAAATTTAGGTTCAGGAAGTCCTTGTTCTAACATTCGTTTTACCATATCTTCGGTACCCGTTCCCGGTTGCTCAATATATCCTGCAAGATACATAGGATGAGCGATAAACGGATTGTGCGGCACGGAGTTATGCAACTGTTTCAGCCGTTCAGTTGTCCAGCCCAAAGGCAAAGAACCCGGATTGGAAATTTCTAACCTGTCTTTATATAAAATAATTTCCACACTGGCATGATTGGCATAGTTTCGGTGAACAATGGCGTTTACGATGCCCTCCGAGACCACTTCACGGGGAATTTCGTAGCTGCCCGGTGCGATGTTAGATTGCGAACGCGTACCCACTCTAAAATTAAGTTGCGACATAACAAACTCCACAGCCTGATTGATTTGCTCAAAAATATCGCCTGCAATGATTTTGTAGGACGGGATTGGCTTTGTTTTACTCAATCCATGAAAAACAGCACACTTGGCAGTTGCCGTAGGGAAAAATCGTTGCGGATTTTTCCCGAAAAGTAAAAGTGCTGCATTGGTTAATTTTTCATCCTGCGACAAATTAAGATGGTGCAAAATTTTAAGTGTCGGACTATTTTCATCCAGCGGAAATCCTCTGAGTGATTTAGCCAAACGCACAAAAGAAGCCACTTTTTCTGCATCAATATCTTCTATGGTCGCCCCTGAATTAATCTGTGTATCAAAGGGTCCCAACTGGATAAATCTATTTTCCTCCAAATAACGAACTAAACTGTGATAGACGTTTTGCAGTAGTGAAGACAACCCGATAAACCTACTGCGTACCACTTCCTTTTCAATTTTTTCTATGAAAATCCTTACCTCTTGCTCCCGTTCGTCAAATTCGTGATCGCTGAGAAAAACAAACCGGGTTTTATGTAATCTTGTGGCTTCGTCATACTCCTTTTCAGTGGGCGATATCCCTTCAGCATCTCGGTGACCATATGCTCTACCGATAAGTCCCAAATAGATATTGCATGCACCTACTTCTTTTAAATAAACACTCGGCGCAATCAAATCGACTGCCGGAAGTTCTTCAAAAAGAAAAGGTTCAAAAAACTTTCCCAACAACGCATCTGCACGCATAAACTCCGCCAAAGCTTTTCTTTCTTCAGTAAACTCAGACTGCACGCTACTTATGAATACTTTTATCTTAGCCATAATTACTCCGATATTGTTTTTTTGTTTCCACGGTTTTTCTTCTAATGCCAAAATATCATCTCTTATTTCCATCAAAGAGCGTAGCGACTTTAACTTGCAAAAGTATTTAGTAAAATTTATTTCATAATCTCTTTTTGTCTTACTGTGGTTTACTATCCGCGCTAACTTTCATAAAAGGATAAATAGCAGCAGAAGCCAGAATATACCACCCAATAATGGGAGCAAACCCGTTCCATCCCATCAAGATTAATAATACAATACATCCGGATAAAAAGATGTATTGTATTTTATTATCCGCCCATTTCAGATTTTTAAATTTGAGAGCAAACATGGGAAATTTGAAAACTAGTAACCCACTGAAAAAAATGGTAAGTATAATGATAAGCCACGGCGTATCTATCAGCCAGGGTGCACAAGAGTATGCCATGCCCGTCCAAAAAATGGCATTGGCGGGAGTGGACAAGCCGATAAAAGAATCTTTTTGATTTTCGTCAATATTGAATTTTGCCAATCTCAATGCTGAAAAAACGACTATCAACAGTCCGATGTATTTTGTCCAATCAGGATATGTGCTGCTTGCCAACATCGAAAAAACCACTGTTGCCGGCAGTAAACCAAAACTGATTACATCAGCCAGGGAATCCAGCTCTTTACCCATGGGCGAATAAGCTTTAAGCATGCGTGCCGTCAAACCGTCTAAAAAATCGAACAATCCGGCTATCAGCACCGCAAAAAATGCCACCGTATAATTCCCGCTGAACGCAAAATATACTCCTACACTACCTGTCAGTAAATTGAATGAAGTAATAAAATTGGGTATGTGTTTTTTAATCTTCATTTGATCATTCCTTGATTTTACTGTCGATAAGGATGGTAACCGGACCATCGTTTACGAGAGAAACCTGCATCATGGCACCAAACTCACCGGTTTGAACAGACTTTCCCAACAAATTTTCGGTCTGCTTGCAAAAATACTCGTAAAGCGGAATGGCCTGCTCCGGACGCGCTGCTTTGATGTAGGAAGGTCTATTTCCCTTACGGGTAGAAGCATGTAAAGTAAACTGACTCACCACCAGTACCTCACCTTCTATATCTAATACAGAACGATTCATCACTCCATTGGAGTCATCAAAGATACGAAGATTCACCAACTTGGCAACCAACCAATTTACATCCGTTTCATCATCCGCCTCCTCTATCCCCAACAGCACCAATAAACCCTGATTGACAGCCGATTTTACCCGACCGTCAATCTCCACAGAAGCTTGCTTAACACGCTGTACGACTATTCTCATAAAACCTTATTGCCTCTATAATTTCTTACCTTATCCAAAGAACCCGTGACCACGCAACCTTGAAACTCATGAACCCGCAACCCGGAACACGTGACCACGGAACTCGGAACCCGGAACACGGACCTCGCAACCCCGGAACCCGGACCGCGGAACACATCTACACCTCTCCCTCCTGAATCAAATACTCTGCAATCTGCACAGCATTCAACGCGGCACCCTTTTTAATCTGATCACTTACACACCAGAAAGTCAGCCCGTTAGGATTAGCCAGATCTTTACGGATACGTCCAACGTACACCGGATCTTTTCCGGAAAGGAATAACGGCATGGGATATATTTTTTCTGCAGGATTATCCATCACCTCCACACCCGGAGCGGCTTCAAAAGCAGCACGAGCCTCTTCAACGGAGATTGGCTTTTCGGTCTCCACCCAAACGCTTTCAGAATGGGCACGCAAAGAAGGCACACGTACGCAAGTCGCACTAACTTCCACATCAGAATGCATAATTTTGCGCGTTTCATGATACATCTTCATTTCCTCTTTGGTATAGCCATTATCCAGGAAAACATCCACCTGTGGAATTAAATTATAAGCCAGCTGATAGGGAAATTTACTAACGGTAATCGTTTCGCCGTCCATGATCTGGCGATATTGCAATTCTAATTCTTCCATTGCAGCAGCACCGGCACCGGAAGCGGCCTGGTAAGTCGACACATGAACGCGCCTGATATGCGAAAGATCTTGAATAGGCTTCAATGCTACCACCATCTGTGTAGTCGTACAGTTCGGATTGGCAATGATGCCGCGCGGACGGTTTTTGGCATCAGTCGCATTCACTTCAGGAACGACCAAAGGAACATCCTCATCCATGCGGAAAGCACTGGAGTTATCAATCATGACTGCACCAAATTTAGTGATGTCATCTGCATATTCTTTAGAAATACTTGCACCGGCAGATGCAAATACTATTTGGAATCCTTTAAAATCATCACCATGTTTTAATTCTTTCACTGTAAGTTTTTTCCCTTTGAATTCATAAACTTTACCTGCACTACGAGATGAACCGAATAATACCAATTCAGTCATGGGAAAATTTCGTTCGGCGAGAACCCTTAAAAACTCCTGACCAACCGCGCCACTTGCGCCTACAATCGCTACTTTCATTTTTAACTTATTTTATGGTGAATATTATTTTATATCATGAATAAAACCTAACTTTGTTGCCCCTGTTTGTTTTATACAAGCGCTGATTTTTTCAGCTGCAAAAATAACTTAATTTGTTAGATATTACAATCCTATACCTACTTAGGTGCTGATATTAAAGCACCAGCATAAAAAAATCGATAATTATTACACCTATGAAAAATTATTTGCTATTGTTTACCCTGATGTGTTTACCTGCATCCTCCCCAGCCTACACATCCGACACTATTCAAGTTCGCGACATTATCATCAACGAAGTCATGTTCAATCATCCGGAAGGTGGTGCTGAATATGTTGAGTTATACAACCGCTCTTCGTACCGGATAGACTGTTCGGGACTGGTCTTTACTACACGCAAAGCTGACGGAACTTTGAATACAGGTGTAAAGATTCCGCCTAACACCATCATGCCACCCAACTCCTATCTGGCTCTGACTACTGATGCAGAGGCAGTCAGAAACTTCCACGATTGTCCCGATGAAGCCGTATTATTGACAGTCAAATTGAGCACATTGAACAACGAATCAGCTTGTTTGGTGCTGACCAATGCAAACAAAAACGTCATATACGATGAATTTCAATACCATGTTGACATGCATCACGTGTTGATTAAAAATCCTAAGGGTGTTGCATTGGAACGCATCTATCCAAATCGGGATACACAAGACGAAGACAATTGGCACTCGGCAGCAGCTTCGCATCATTACGGAACTCCGGGATTCCAAAATTCTCAATACAGGGGAGCAATGACGCCAGACTTTGAGTCAGCACAATACTTTTATCTTGAAAATGAAATATTCACGCCTGACAATGACGGAAATAATGACTTGTGTGTGTTACATTATGCATTTCCCGAAAGTGGCTATGTATTTACGGCACACGTGTTATCCGCAACAGGAGTAAAGGTTTTTACCCTGGCTGAACAATATCTCGCCGAGGCGGAGGGCATTCTCACTTGGGATGGAAGAAGCCGACAAGGAAAGATTTCCGACATCGGGATTTACGTCTTTTATATTGAAATGATACACCCTCAAAAAGGCAAAAGGAAATGTCTGCGACTTCCGGTTGTGCTTTCTTCACGATAATTTTCAATAAATTAACACCTAATTTTCAATAAATCAGCTATCTTTGCAGACATTTAAATTTAATAACAATTAAATGGAGAAAATTAGTTATGCATTGGGAGTTAGTTTAGGAAACAATCTCAAAAACAGTGGTTTTTCAGCAATTGACACCCAAAGGCTTGCTGACGGAATTGGGCACGTTATCAAGGGCGAACCATTGGAAATGAGTCTCAATGAAGCTCAGGCAATTGTTAACGAACACTTACAGCAACTGCAAAAACAGGCATTCGAGAACAACATCCGCGAAGAGAAAGAATTCTTGACAAAGAACGCTAAAAGACCCGAAGTTAAAACAACAGCTTCCGGCTTGCAGTACGAAGTTCTCAGCCAAGGTAAAGGAGCCACACCCAAAGCAAGTGATACTGTAAAAGTACATTATCACGGCACACTGATTTCAGGAAAAGTATTCGACAGTTCCGTACAAAGAGGCGAACCTGCAACATTCGGTGTTACGCAAGTAATACAAGGCTGGGTGGAAGCGCTGCAACTGATGCCTGCGGGTTCCAAATGGAAGTTATATATTCCTTCCGAATTGGCTTACGGAGAACGAGGTGCAGGTCAGTTGATTGGTCCGCATACTTGCTTAATCTTTGAAGTTGAATTGCTTGATATTTTATAATAAAATCATAAAAATATTCCTACACACATGAAGAAAATTTTAATTATTATGCTTGCATTAACCACAGTGTTAACTGTAGGCGCGAAAGAAAAAAAAGCAAAAAGGACAAGCAAATCAAAGGCTAAAGTAGAAGTAGTTGCAGAACCTCTTGTTACTCTTAACAATGATGTTGACTCCATGAGTTATGCTTTGGCAGTGAACATTGGCAGCGATTTACTGAGAAACTTACAGACTTTACCCAATGGCGAGTATAATTTAGAGTTATTTTTAAAAGCTTTCAATACCGTGTTGAAAGGTGATTCTGCCCTGTTTTCTGTAGAAGATGTATAAGGTATTCTGCAAAATTATTTCACCCTTGCACAGGAAAAAATAGCTGAAGAACAACGTTCCGCCGGTGAAAAATTCTTAGAGGAAAACATAAAAAATCCGGCTGTGCAAACCACCGAATCAGGTTTGCAATATATCATATTGACTGAAGCAGATGGTCCAAAGCCCACTGCCACTGATAAAGTGAAGGTCCATTATGAGGGTACTTTGCTTGATGGTACTGTATTCGACAGTTCTTACGAAAGAGGAGAGCCTATCGAATTTCAACTCAACCAAGTCATTCCCGGGTGGACAGAAGGCGTTCAATTAATGTCTCCCGGAGCGAAATATAAATTTTTCATACCTTACAATCTCGCATATGGCGAGCGGGGTGCAGGCGGAGTAATTCCTCCTTATGCAACCTTAATTTTTACGGTGGAACTTTTAGATATTGTTCTTCCCCCAACTTCGGATTAATTCAAAGATTTAGCAATATAATAAACGTATCAAAATGAAGAAAATAAGTAGTTATTTAATAGTTGCCATAGGGCTTACTATTTTTTCAATCAGTTCATGTACAAGCAACAAACCTAAAGAAGTAACGCTTAAAAGCATGAACGACAGCATCAACTACACCTTGGGACAATGGCAAGGTGATGTGATGAAACAGCAAGTTTTCGGTGAAAATTCATCCAAGGAACTGGATGCTTTTATTCGAGCATTGGATAAAGCATACGCCGGAAAAGCAAAAAGTGAAATGTACACTCTGGGTGTACAAGTTGGTAAATACCTCAATGACCAGATTGAAAATGGTTATTTCGGAGATTCAACCTTGACGGGAAATGTTGATTTAGTAATGGCAGGATTGATAAACGCTTTGAACGATTATCAGGATGTTATATCATCAACAGAAGCAGACTCTATTGTACAGGCCGTACAAATGAAATCACACGCAAGAATGTACGGTCAACCCAATAATTAATTTTAAAACGATAATCATATGAAACGAACATGAACTAATTTAATCAATTATTTCGCCCTGCGAATGGTTAAATTAGTTCATCGAGAGTTCCATATGACAACTAAAAAAATAAATTATAATCATATGAAACGAATAAATATTTTCCTGACTGTTGTAGCTGCCTTGTCATTGCTTGCAACTTCGTGTACAAATTACAAAGAAAAACCCGTAAAACTAAATACTGAATTAGACAGCCTGAATTATTCATTCGGCTATGTTAACGGTAATATTCTCAAGAATTATCACCTGAGCAGAGACACTACCGACAATGCACTTCAGGAGTTGATGAAAGGTATCAAAGACGGCTTGAAAGAAAAAGCTGTCGACCCTCAACTGGGACAAGTTACAGAAATTGGAACCGCAATAGGAAATCAACTAAAATCAAATCCCGATTTTTACGGTGATTCAACACTCACTGTTAATTTCAAACTCATCAGACAAGGTTTGATCAATGGAATTTCCGGTGAAAATTTCGGAATGAATGGTGAAGAAGCCGGAATATACTTCAATAAAACCATGGAACAAGTTCAATTAAAAAAATTGGAAGTTCAGTACAAGGAAAACAAAGAAGAAGGTGAAAAATTCTTGGCTGAGAATGCAAAAAAAGAAGGTGTTCTTTCCACTGAATCGGGATTACAATACGAAATTATTAAAGCCGGAAATACAAGAGGAAATTATCCGTCGGAAACTGATAAGGTTAGAGTCCACTATCATGGTACACTCATCGACGGAACGGTTTTCGACAGTTCGGTGAATCGTGGAGAACCTGCCGAATTTGGATTAAACCAGGTTATCAAAGGCTGGACTGAAGGTTTACAATTGATGCCTGTCGGTGCAAAATACAGATTTTACATTCCGCAAGAATTGGCTTACGGTCCTCGCATGCAGGGAAACATTAAACCATTCTCCATGCTGATTTTTGATGTTGAGTTACTCGCTATCGTTAAGTAAACCCGTGGTATTTTGCTTTTATTGATTATTTGTGCTCCACGCTATTTAATCTTCAATTCATCTGTAATATGGAAAAAATTGATCAATTAGATCGTAAGATTTTACGTATCATCAGCCAAAATGCACGCATGCCTTTTAAGGATGTGGCAGAATTGTGTGGAGTATCCCGCGCAGCTATCCATCAACGTGTACAACGCATGATAGACTTAAACGTAATTACCGGATCGGGCTATACGGTGAATCCCAAAATGTTGGGATATAATATCTGCGTGTATATCGGTATCGCGCTTGAGCGCGGTTCTATGTATAAGGCAGTAGTAAGCGAGTTGGAAAAAATTCCTGAGATTGTCGAATCTCAATATACCTTGGGGGCTTACACCATTCTTATTAAACTTTATGCAAAGAACGACGAACACCTGATGGAGTTGCTGAACGGAAAAATACAGGAAATTCCGGGCGTTGTTTCAACAGAAACTTTGACTTCTTTGGACCAACGCATCCGGAGAACCATACCGATTGAATGATCTTTACTGAACTTATTTAACAGTACCAAAAATGGAGATAGTTGTAAGCGGCATACGCCCTACAGGTAACTTACATCTCGGAAATTATTTCGGGGCATTGAAGAATTTCATCAGCTTGCAAGACAAGCATGATTGCTATTTTTTTATTGCTGATTATCACTCTTTAACCACCCACCCCACCCCTCAGGATTTGCACGGCAACGTAAAACAGGTACTGGTTGAATATTTAGCTGCCGGATTGGATCCTGAAAAAGCAACTCTGTATATCCAAAGTGATGTACCGGAGACTGCTGAATTATATCTTTTCCTAAATATGAATGCCTATATAGGTGAATTGGAACGTTGTACTTCTTTCAAAGACAAAATACGACAACAACCACAAAACGTAAATGCTGGTCTGTTGACTTACCCAACTTTGATGGCAGCGGACATCATCATCCACAAAGCTACCAAAGTTCCTGTGGGCAAAGACCAGGAACAACATTTAGAAATGACCCGCCAGTTTGCCAATCGTTTTAACAGACTGTACAATGTCGATTATTTTCCTGAACCTCAGGCATACAATTTTGGCAAGTCTTTGGTTAGAATCCCCGGTTTGTTAGGTAGCGGAAAAATGGGCAAATCAGAAGGAGAAGGCAATGCCATCTTTTTGGCTGACGAGCCTGCTGCTATCCGCAAAAAGGTTATGCGCGCCGTTACCGACAGCGGGCCGACCATCCCTAACCAGGAAAAGCCGGAAACCATACAAAATCTGTTTCAACTGATGAGCGTGGTGTCTTCGAAAGATGCGGTCAATCACTTCAACGACCTGTATAACAACTGCCAAATCCGCTATGGCGACATGAAAAAACAGTTGGCGGAAGATATGATCCGGTTTACAACTCCCTTCCGTGAAAGAATCAAAGAGTTACTGAGTGACGAGGCTTATATCTCCAAGGTAGCCCGCATGGGAAAAGAAAAAGCCCGGGCCAGTGCAGCAAAAACTATCCAAGAAGTCAGGGAGATCATTGGGTTTAAGAGTTTTTAGTTTTAACCTCTGATACGCATAAGCAACCTATATACTGTGCTTCTTACTTGCAACAAACTTGTTAGTGCACGCATCTACGTTTGCGTCTGTCTAAATGTTTGATAAAGCAATTACACAATAATCACAGTATGAAACCGACACGATTAAAATAATCATTACTTTGTGTGTTTAATGATTATTTTAATCGTCAAAGGTTCCATCTGACAACTAAAAATAATAAATAAACAGATGAAAAAACTCCTTTTTATAATTTGCTTTTGCATCGGTGCATCCGCACTATTTCCTCAAGACCTGAAAAAATTATCACTGAGCTTCTACGGTGGAGCCAAAATTCTCTCACCATCTTTGAATGAAGATTGGCCTATACGTCAGGATGTAAGTTATGGCTACTATGGTGACGAATTTAATGCCCAAGTCAATCTGAATGGAGATATTGCCTATTTTGGCGTTTCTCCCGAATATCTGATCAACAAAAATTGGTCAGTCGGTTCAGGCCTACGATTTTCGAGATACCTGTCATCCATCATAAAAGACGATTATGATCGCGGAGGCTTCTTTTTCCTAAGAGTTAGTCAGGAGGATGAAAGAACTGATTTTGCCCGCATCAAAGCTATCAAAGAAAATTCAAATTATATAGGAATCCCCTGGGAGGTAAAATACACTCCCCTGGTACTTCGCTATTTTGATTTGCATGCCAAGCTCACCGTGGAACTCGCCTATCGACTGAATACCCACACAGACATTGAGTTTAAGGATGAGGCGATGAAAGCTTATCAAAAGGACGTTCTGCGTGATATAGGTGTAAAAGCCAATCCGTGGTTTTCAACCACTTCTTTGTCTGCAGGAGCAAGGCTGAAATTGTCAAAGCAAGTTTACTTCTCATGTGATTGGGTTGCACCGGCTTTTTACATAACAAAAAACAACTCAAGCCTGGTGAATGTCAATAATCTCGGGGGATTTCAATTGTCGATAGACTGGGTATTATAAAATAGTTAAATTAAAAATTATGGAAAAAAGAAGATATATACACTTTGTTGCCCTGACTTTGGCTGTTGCAGCAATCATGAGTTCATGCGCATACGACTCATACGAACTTAGCAAAACCGTATTCATACCTGATTATGAAAACCCGGGATTGCCCATTTATTCGGAATGGGGATACAATACCTTTGGTATGTACGTCGACCGCTCAACTTTTGTATCAACTGACCATATATTACCAAGCAAGATCATCGTGAACCCCGATACTTTCAATATCAGATTAAGTGGTATTTACCAAAGTGTCTCTACAACCTTGCTCATTTCAGTGGTCGGTTATGCCCCAAGAGATTATCCTGATTTAATCAGTTTGAATGATTCAACCATCAATTTAAGAGACGACAATTGCATCATTACCCTGAGAAAATTCTCCGAAGAAGCCGTTAAGCTTCCTATTATCGAAGGCTATATCAATTTTAAAAAGGCTCAAAATTTATATGTGGATAGAGAGTTGACCAAAACAATCCTTTCAGGCACCATCCAGTTCAAAACATTTTTCGATGGTGAACCCGTGGCAATCACGAATGGTCGGTTTGATCTGGGGATAGGATATGAGAATTTTTATTATTATACAAGATAAAATCCCCCAGGAACAATAGCACCCCCTACACTCGTTTCGAGTTTACACTCTCAAAATTTAAACAAATAGGGATATTCGTTTAAATTCAAAAACTGACCCGCTACTTTTTTCAATGAAGTGCAAGATACTGCAGGAAGTGAAGACAGCAGCAGTAGAAAAACGGTTTGTTTGTTTGAATTCATGATTTTTGCTATATCTTTGAAGAACAAGCCTTCTTTCGTAATCTGCCGGCAAGACTTCTATTTGCATTTTTATGCTTATGCGAATATGATCATTCGTAAACGCAAATGATGTTTAATCAATTTCACTTGTTGTATTTAGTTGATTTATAGGTGTATATAGAATTATTGCTGAAATGATATGCGAATGTTATAAAGTTTTATATTTACGAATGTTTTGTATATTTGTTTCGTAAATTGGATGTTGTGTGTCATGCCAAGAAAAGAAACGGCACTATGAAAAAGATTGAAGAAAGAATTATTATAAGTGGTTTTGCAGGAACAAGAAAAACAACTGTTGGTAAATTATTAGCTGAAAAACTGAAATATGAATTTATATCAGTTGGTGATTTCTCTAGAAAGTTTGCATATGATAATTACGATTTGGATATTAATGAATTTCAACAAAAATGTAAAAAAGAACCAGAACTTGATAAACAAATAGATAAAAAATTTCAAAAATATTGTAATAACAGAGAAAAATTGGTTATTAATTACAGACTAGGTTTTAAGTTTATAAAAAACTCTTTTAATGTTTTGCTCTCCGTTTCAAACGAAATTGCTATTCAGCGCATAAAGAATTCAAATCGTCCAAATGAAAAGATAGATTCAGAAAGTATTTCAAATAGAAATAATGAAATGAAAAATATATTTATGAGTTTGTATGGAGTTGATTTTACTGATGAGAAATTTTATGACTTAAAAATAAACACTGACAGTCAATCACCTGAAACTATTGCGGATGAAATCATTAAGGAATTTATTAAATGCAGCAAGTAATAAAAGAAAGAATAGATATTTCTGATTTTAAAAAAACTTTCTTGAATCCTATGTATCTTTTCCCTGATGGAAAGGATGAGAATATTGAAGATTACCTTGAAACCAATAATAAATTTGGTTGGAATGTTTCTTTTGCTGAAATCTTTTATGATAAAACGACCAAATTGCTTGTCGAATACCGCTTACTATCTAAGGAGGGCATTGAGCAATGTCATGCTAAAAAAATTAAATCACTTGAAATTGATTATTGGCGTTTTGAATTCTTGGGTAGAAAAATAGACCATTCTCCTGATTTTTTTGAGCCGAATCTAAAGAACTTTCTAATTTTTTACTATAAAGAAATCCTTCATAAGGAAAAAGCATTTAAACAAGAAATTGCTATACCTGTTGTTTTCTACGAACTGAATAATGATAAAAAATTAAAAACGATAAGGTATGCATTGTCTGTAGATAAATTGTATACAAAACCACTTTTTTATATATCAATAAACAATGATGGTTTTTTACAATCTTTATCTGATTGGCAAACTTTAGAAAGTAAGCATATTGTTTATCCGACTCCTGAATATCCTAATAACTATTTGCTTCAAAAATTTAGTAATAATCAGGATGGAAATCTTTATAGATTAGAAAATGTAAAAAACACAGAGCTAAAAGTCCTAATATTTAAAGGTTTTAGTGATTATGAAGTAAAGTACTTGAATGATAAAGAAACAGAATATTTATTAAAGAATTATGGATTCTTTATTGAAGAACTACGGAATATTATAACAGAAACTGATCTTATTCTCAAATATATTCCGACAGTTAATTATCATTTAATAAAATCATGCAATATGGTTTGTAATCATTGCTTTTCAGATTTTTCAGAATTGAAAAATGATAAGTTAGACCTTGATTCAGCAAAGAAGATAATTCGAGAAATATTGAAGATAAAATCATTTCGAAAGTTAAACTTTTCTGGGGGTGAACCAACTTTATTTAAAGGGATTGAATTACTTATCAGATTAGCAAAAGAAAATGGCTTAGAAACTTCAATGGTTACAAATGGTTTCAAACTGGTTAAATCGAATGATTTGTTTAACTCTTTAATTGGCTATCTTGACCTTTTGGTACTTAGTATAGATAGCCTTGACGAAGTTGTAAATTTAGCTGTTGGAAGACATGTTGCAAAAAAAACACTTTCATTAAATGATTTTGTAGAACTTGCAAAAAAATGTGACGAGAACGGAATCAAAATAAAAATCAACACAGTAGTAACCAAAAATAATTTCAATCAAGTTTTAGCAACAGATATTAGTATATTAAAACCAATTAGATGGAAAATATTTAGGATGTTACCTGTAGCAAATCAAAACGATAATGCAAACAGCATTTATCCAACAGATGATGAATTTAATGAGTTTTTAAAACTAAACAAGGATATTGCTGAAAAATTAAATATAAAAGTTGTTGCTGAAGACAACAATGAAATGACTGGCAGCTATATTATGATTAGTCCTGATGGCAGGTTTTTTAACAACATTGAGGGTAAACATAATTATTCCGAATCAATTTTAGAAGTAGGAATTGAAGATGCTTTGAATCAAACACCTTTGTTAAGAGAAATTTTTTATAAAAGAGAAGGAGATTATTCATGCAATTAATAAGGCACGAACACATAACAAAGTGTATATGCCATAAGGGTTTCATCGGTATGCGAAAGTCAGTAGTTCGCTTCAACTTTTATGTAACTTGATAAGAAATCTCCCGTAATCCCTTGCGGCATATACACTCACCCGTTGTGTGCAACCCTAAAAGACGAAACGACCGACAGAAAACGAACAGATAAATGAAAGAAAAAACGCCAACGCTTCTGCAAAATCAAAAGAACTGCATCCAACGCACAACGCCAAAGCAATGCAGCACATTTGCTTTTGCCCCAACACACTTCAATCAGACGATAAATTATAGATTACTAAGACTTTTTAAATGGCTGTATTACAAAAAGGCAAATCAAGATATCCATTCTGGGGTGCTTCAATAAACCTGATCACTGGACTTGACCCTTTAGGACTTCAAACAACATCGGAGGCGACATACGCTACTATGTTGCCAGGCATTTCTAACTTGACTAACAGACTTCGCTATTACGGATTTTACTGTTGGCTGTTAGACTTTTATTTCAAGACCGAAAAAAAAGGAAACTCAAAAGAGCAATATCGTTTTATCCGCAGAGCGGAATTAATGATTGCCTTAATTATGCAAAGCCAACGAAAAGGAATTCAGCAAATCACAGGAAGTAATTTTGCTTCTAACCTACTCAATACAGTTGAGGAAAATCATTTTGACTTAGCCGAAGGTGCAGACAAAGACGACCCCGACAAAAATGTTTATTGGAAATATCCTTCAGGTGCATTCGGACAATATTATTACGGAGCGATGCAATCACTTTCCTTGATTATTACAGTAGTAAATGAGGACGGTGATATTATTTACAATATAAGCCAACCAAATCTAAGACAAAAGGTATCGGGCAAACAGTTAGCGGATGCCTTTGATATTGCACTGACTCAGAAGATAAAGGAGTTGTTTTACAATAACATCAAAAAAGGAAAACTATACCAATCAGATATTCCAGAACTGGTGAAATATTTTGCAATTGAAACTATAGGAACAAAAAATCCAGAATGGAATCTGTATGTTGAAATGCTTTTGGACAAAGACGAACCAAGTCAAGAGGTCGAAGAACTTTTTACATTTCATAGAAGGGAAACAATTCTTTCACTGATTAAAACAGCCGTTCAGAATGAAAATAATTATGATTGGTATAAGTTTCTATTAGAGTGTTATCAAAAAAAGTTGGGAACAAGTTCTCAGCCAGAAACTGAAACTAACATCGGTTGGTATTGCTACCAACTAAACGAGTATTGGCAATACAGTTGCGGAACAATCTTTTGGGCAGTCCTACAGTACCTTTACGATTTTCAACAAGACCAATACTTACCTTCATTTGTAAAAAAGTTTGCAAACAGTATCATAAAAGAAATTTGCAAAGAATTAAAGCAATCAACACAGCCTACAACCTTGGTTTCTGAAATCCTATCTCTGATTTCTGATAACATAGACGAAGAACAAACCAAAAAAGAAATTGACAAAACTAACGACCCTGTTCTTGCAGCAAAAAATGGCTTTGTGCTTTTGCTTCAACTATTCCAAAATAACAGAGAGCAACTCCACCCTTTGAAAGAGTTTATGAGTAGAAAGCGAATAGAGAGAGATGGAAATATGGTTGATGGTATTTTAACAGTTCACAGAGCAGAAAGCGAAACGCTTCAAGAATTTGTTGAGCAATTTATTTTACGCAAAATCATTTACAGACATTCAATGGTTGCACTTAGAAAGATGGGCAACGGTTCACAGTCGACACACAAATTTTTTATTGAGGAACAATATATTCGTTTCATTGACATTTCCCCACCAAGAAACACATCGCCAAGGATGAATGCTTTGCAAAACATAATGTTTGACTTGCAAGTAATCAACGACCAAAAAATTTTATCACCGTTACACAAAAAACTTTTGGCTGACTGATGCCATTGGAAAGAGAAAACATATTGACCTTAATAGGAAGCAGAAGGTACCATTCTTGTATTCTCACAACTTTCAGTTTTGACTTTTATTTCTTTGAAATGAAAGCAATGAAATGGTTGCGTTCGTGTGGTGTGAGAAACATAAATGTTTTCATTGACGGACATTATTATTCAGAGTTAATGCAACAAGCCACAGGAGATGAAATGCAACTCACTGCTGGTTATTCTCTTTATCCTGTTTTTCAAAAATCAATCTTCCATCCCAAAATTTGGATGTTGTTTGGCGACAAAGAAGGGTTACTAATTATTGGTTCAGGAAACCTAACAAATTCGGGAAACGGAAACAACGATGAAATTTGGGGAGCATTTCACTTTGACATCCGTTCAACTGTAAATAAATCAATTTTTTCAGTAGCTTGGAGCTATCTTTCAATGCTTTCATCAAGTGTCAAAGGACAGATGAATGAAAAGACAACTCGATGGATAGTTGAACATTCAAAATGGCTGAATGAATTACCAAGTGTAAAACCATTTCAATTTTCCGAAACTTCACAAAAAGGGAAAGTCGCCTTTTTATTCAATTCAAAAACATCTTCAATTTGGGAAGAACTCACTAAGCATTTAAGCAACGAAAAAGTAATTGAAATTACCTCTATCTCACCTTTCTATGATAGCAACGGAAAAGCATTACAGAAATTGAAATCTCATTTTTTGTCAGCAGAAATAAATGTTGTGTTAGACGAAAGCGGTTTAATTCCTTCTTCAATGCAAGTGAGCAAAGCATTTACATTTTATGATTGGCGTGATGTAGGTGTAAGTAAAGTTCAGTATGCAAAATCCAAAAACGCAAAATCAAAACTACACGGAAAAATTATTCACTTCAAAACAAAAAACGGAAAAGAGTTTTGCTTATTCGGAAGTGCTAATGTTACGTCTGAAGGTTTAGGATTAGCAGGGGAAAATTCAAACTCAGAAGTTTCACTTCTTATTCAATCCGAAAAAGGCGGACTGCTGAATGAGTTAGGAATAAAATTGAAATCGGGTAACAGCAAAAATCTTTCAGACTTTACCGTGACTAAAGCCAAATCAATTTATGAAACAGTAATCAAGAACAACCAATTCGAAGTTCAATTGCTTTCAGCAGAATTGATTTATGATGAACTTACACTTCATTCAAACGGCAATTATTCAAAACCTTTCAAAGTATTTTTCTTTGACAAGCAAAACAAATTTTTGCATTCGCAAAATATTTCAAAGTATGGACAAGAACTGAAAATAAAACTCAATACAGAATTAGGAAGTATCCAATATGTTCAGCTTGCCGGCAGTGCAGATGAATATATTTCAAATAAACTTTTAGTTTCTGATTATTTTCTTCTTGCAAAAACTCATCCCAATCCAAAGACAGAGGACATTGAAAGGATTTACAGCGAAATTCAGAACGGAGAATTAAGCAAGGTTCTTGACTTGCTACATTTCGCAATCATTGACGAAACAGAGAGCGAGGAAGGCACAACTTTATTGCATAATAGCAAAATTGCTGATGCAAAACGAGAAGAAAAGAGAGAACCTGAAAGGCTTTATGACCTTTCATCTTACAAGCCTATTAAAAATTCTGCATTTGAGAAAAACCTTTTACTCTCCTCTCTTTCTCTTCGTGTTTTAGATGTTCTAAAGTTCATTCACTCAAAAGGACTTTCAGTAAATAAACAGGATGACATTAGCGTTGACGAACAGGAAGAAAATTTAGGTAACATAAGCGGAAATGAAGAAAATGAAGTGAAAACACTTCGTAATCTATCTTTCGCTTCGCTAAAATCTGAAAGAAGGAAATTGATAAGATACTTTGATAATCTTTGCAATAATCAGCAAAAAATACTTTACGGTTATAACCGACCCAAAATATATAGGCCGACACTAACAGATTTAACCAAGTATTTAATTGCTCTTGAATTGATACTTGAGTATGGAGGAAAGTCTGAAAAGTATGATGAACAAGACACACAGCATTTCTTTAGTTATCTTCCATTTGTTGACCAGTATGATAATAACAATGTAAAAGGTTGTTGTTTAAATTTAATTGGCTATTTTTTGATGTTGGCAAGGGCAGGTTTTAAAGAATATGAATTTGATTACACAAAAAGAAAAATTGAAGAATTAAAAGATGAGGCACTTGTAAGCACAATCGTTTGCTTGATAAACAACCGATGGAAAGAGAATGAGCTTCATTATTTTTTTTCTATGCTATTGAATACACTACATTATTTAGGATGGAAAGAACTTGAAGATTTCAACGATAACTTTGGCGAATTGAAAGATAAAATCACTCATAGAATTTCAGAACTGAAACAAAGAGCAAACGGACTTGAACAAAATTTAGAAACTTTCTATAAAATAGTTTGTCCAGCATTTAAGAAAGTGATAAAGCAACTTGCAGACAAAAACTTTGATACATCAGCAGTTAACGGACAAATTATTTACAAATCACCTTGGGGCTATTGCTATGTTCATTCAGTAACCAAGACAAACGACTTTACACTAATAAGACCTGGCTTTTTGTGGGACGATGCTAAATCCGACTATATGAAACATAGCCCTGACGAAATTTATTTACCATTAAAACTGCAATCATTTATATGCACCGATTTATGACAAATTCCGACGCATATGGTAGCACATTTGCAGTTTTTCCAAAAGCACAAAGCCAACAAAAAAACTGCAAAAGAGTCACCAACCCAACACACAACAACTCAACAACGGACAGCCAAACAACGACTGAAAAGAAGGGCGAAGGCATAACAGCGGTTTTGCAAAAGTGGCGGTGCAGTGCTCCGTATGACAGTGAAGTGGGTAATCAAATTTTAATGCTTCGGTTGAAGTTTTGTGGTGAAAATCGCTACCTTCGGGTAGCTGCAAACCGTTAAGTGCAAGTGCAGCAGTTGGGCGCTTATGAGACACCGACCAATACCGACAGAAATGCAACAAAAACATGAAAAAGCAATGACAAGTTTCGGAAAAAAGATACTTATCTTGGAATAAACATTAACTTTGTACGCGTATTAAATATCAAAACAATGAAAAAACAACTCAAAATAGCCCTGGTAGCACACGATGCACGCAAGGCAGACATGGTAGAATGGGCAGTTTTTAACTCGGATATGCTTTCGCAGCACAAGCTGATTTGTACGGGAACCACTGGCGGACTGATACAGGAAGCCTTTGAAAATGAAGGAATAGAAGTAGAGGTTGAACGTAAAAACTCCGGTCCAATGGGTGGCGATGCCGAAATCGCGGCAATGGTTGTGAATAAGCAAATAGATTTTTGTGTGTTTCTAATAGACGACCTGAGTGCAAATCCACACGAAGCTGATATACAAATGCTTTTACGTCAATGCCGCATCCACAATATCCCGATAGCCTGCAATCGTTACAGTGCGGATTTGATGATTACCAGTCCGCTGTGGGACAACGACGAGTATGTGCCGAAAGACCCGCAATATATTCCTTTTCATCGTGAATAAATATTGCGGTTCCCGGCAAATTATATTACATTTGCGGTCTCAAAATATCCATTGACTTATGGTGTAATGGTAGCACTACAGATTCTGGATCTGTCTGTCTAGGTTCGAATCCTAGTAAGTCAGCAACTCTTCAATTTCCCAAGGCTCACTAACAAAACGCACTGCTCCGTGTTCCTCAAGTTCTGCCTTTGTTCGAAAACCCCATAAAACACCAATAAATTCAACTTCGGCATAGGCTGCAGTCAAGGCATCTACGCCGGAATCACCCACAAAAACAGTATCGCTTTTCCGTACACCTGCATCAGCTACTATTTCATTGAGGATATCGGGAGCAGGCTTCACCGGAACACCGTCACGCTGACCCAATACCCGTACAAAATTGATCTCCGGAAAATAATGTTTCACCAAATCCACCGTTGGCTGATGGGGTTTATTAGATGCTACCCCAAGCTGATAACCGGCATCTTGTAATTTTACAAGTAATTCAGGAATACCCGGATAGGGCTTTGTACAATCTTCGGCATGCAACAAGTAGTATTTAAAAAATTCATGCCTCACCATGGAGATGACATCTTCATTTTTATGTTCCTCGGGCAAAACGCGTTCAATCAGCTTATTGAGCCCATTGCCCACGAACAATCGAAACTTATCCGTTTCAAATTCAGGGAAATTGAATTGTCTCAAAGCATAATTGACGGCATTCGCCAAATCTTCTATGGTATCCAAAAGGGTACCGTCCAAATCAAATATGATAAGTTTCTTTGTCATGATGATATGAAATTTTGCCTGACAAAGATATCAATTATTCTTTATCATTTTATACTTCTATCCCTCCTTCCCAACCTATTTCCTAATCATAAAACCAAATCGACTCACAAACCAGTTATACACCGTGTTTAATTTACTCAGAAATCTATTCAAACTAAATTTTGAAAAACATGTAAGGATTTTGACGGATTCTTATTGCGTTTTCCGACAGATTACATTACATTTGTGACTCCAAACCACACCAAACATTTTACTCTCATCAGCCTTAAATCAAGAAAAGGGAAAATAAAATGCTTAACAGAAAAATTTAGTTCATAATTTTGTCATAACATATGAAACTCAGACATATAGTATTTGATATTATTCTTTTCTCAATAAACTTAACACCCCAACACAAAAATTTTATTGGCTTCGGTGTAGTCAGTGAAATGAATCGGGCCGAAATAAACTTCCATGAAATTCATGCTTGTGAATTTTGATAAATCTATTGATTATTAATACCTATAATTTAAATATAAATAACATTATGAAACTATTAAAAAACATCTCTTTCTTCTTCCTGATTACAGCGGGTTTATTTTTTATCAATTGTACAGGAAAAACTAACCAGCAAGATTTGGTTGTTAAAATCGCTGCCGGCGAAATATCGGGCAGTTTCAACGACAATGTTTATGCTTTTAAAGGAATACCATATGCAAAGGCCGAAAGGTTTATGCCTCCGCAAGACCCCGATGCCTGGGAGGGTGTGCTGGAATGTAAGGAATTTGGACCGGTAGCCAGACAAATTGTGCCCTGGTATCCCGATTCCATCCAAGATGAAAAACAACTTTTCAGCTTAAATGTGTGGACGCAAGGATTGAAAGACGGTAAAAAACGTCCGGTAATGCTTTGGTTGCATGGCGGCGGTTTCCATGTTGGCGCAAGCAACGACCCTATGACTTACGGTGAAGCATTGGCCAGAAAAGGAGACATAGTATTCGTATCTGTCAATCATCGGTTGAATATTCTTGGTTTTCTTGATTTGTCGGCATGCGGTGAGAAATATGCACTATCAGCAAATGTTGGCATGCTGGATATTGTAAAATCCCTCGAATGGATACAACAAAATATTGAAATGTTTGGCGGCAATCCTTCCGACGTGACCATTGTGGGTGAGTCCGGAGGCGGCGGAAAAGTTGGTACACTCATGTGCATGCCATCAGCCAAAGGTTTGTTTCACAAAGCCATTATTCAAAGTGGAACCTTATTGAACACAATGACTAAGGAGAAATCACAGGCATTAGGCTTAACCGTACTTGAAAATCTGGGACTTACTCAGGAAAATCCGGACGGAATAGATACCATCCCATACATGAAGCTTGTAGAAGCGGGCAATAATGCAATAGCAAAAATGTCAGGCTCAAGAAAACCGGGTTCTCCAACAATGTTTGGCTTTGCACCTTCTGCCGACGGAGTAATTTTACTTCAACAACCCTTCAGCCCCGGATTTGCAGATATTTCATCAGATATTCCCGTAATGATGGGCTCTACTTTGAATGAAATGATGCCCGTCGCATATGGTGAAAAAGACCTGACTATTGAAGAAGCTAAAAAACGATTGGCGCCTAAATACGGCAACAAAACCGAACAATACGTAGCATTATTTGCTAAGGCATATCCGGACTATACACCCCAGGATCTTCTTTCTATTGATGTTGTTTTCAGACCTTACACCATATTTACCGCCGATGCAAGGGCACGTGAAACAAACACCCCTTTGTATGTCTATTTCTTAGCATGGAAAAGCCTTGTGGATGACGCATCGAAAGGATCTTTCCATGGATTGGATATTCCTTTGGCGTTCAACACAGTTGACTTAAGACCTGATTGGACTGGCAATTCTGAGGAAGCATGGGCAATGGCTTCCATCATGAGCTCAGCGTGGATAAACTTCATTAAAACAGGTAACCCCAATGTTGAAGGCGTACTGCCGGCATGGGAACCATATACTGCCGAGAATGGCGTTACAATGTATTTCGACAGTGAGTGCAAGATTGTTAACAATCACGACAGAGAATTGATGAATTTTATTATGTCTGCGGAATAATTATTAGATTGTTGAGTTAATGACCTCTTACCTTGCTAATTATTTGAATACTAAAACTTTCAGACCGATTTTTGGGGATATGGTTAAAGCCCCAAAGACGAAAAACCTGGTCTAAAATCAGAGCGGAAGGCTATCAAAGTCAGGAAGAAGCTCGCTTTTCGACGAAAAATTTCTGTCGATCCATTGCAGTTTACCCTCTTCCGGATCATCATAAGCATTAGAAGCCTGCAAGTAGCGATTAAGTTCATCAAAATCTTGTCCGTAAAGATTATCACTGAAATGGTGTAGTTTTTCCATGATTCGAATATAAGTTTCGGGGTCTTTTTTTCGGGATAATTTACGCAATGCTAATAAATAATCTTCCCGAAACACTGTGGGAATGATAATACGGGATTGTTCTCCACACACCAATTCTGCATTCATCATTATTCGGGCTATACGTCCGTTTCCATCTAAAAATGGATGTACTTCGCTGATGAGAAACATCATATAAATAGCTTTTGCCAAAGGTTCTTTCAATAATTGAAAATAACGAAAACCATATTGTAGTGTTCCTTCTACGTGACGATAGTCAACAAACACGGTACTCCCTGCCTGATTATTTATTTGTTTAAATAATCCGGGGTTAAGTTCCGGACGTCCACTCATCATAATACGATGTCGGTGTTTAAGTAATGCAATGAGCTCATTAGCTGTTTGCGGGGATTTTTGCATTTCATGCCGATTGGAAAGCACGGCAAATGTTCCCAAAATATCATGAAAATCATCCACTCGCTTGGGAATAGTTACGCCAGTGTCCACAATCTGCTTGGCTTCATTTATTTCAAATTTAGTCCCTTCAATATAATTTGAAAAATAACTTTCAAAGAAAGAAAACATACGAAAAGAGGCTTCATTGTCATTTCGGTCACGTCTTTCCGTAAAAAAACGGTCTTTAAGTTGCTCAAAAAGTATTTCAAACAACTCTATTCTGTTTTTATCAAAAGGATTGCCTGCAGCTCGCGCTTTGGCAGTATCGCTTTCTAATGAATCGGAACTATGGGTGTTTAATAAGGCGGAAATGATGATAGATAATTTTTCAAACTCTTTCATCATTCCCAATTCCTTCGCAATTTCACGTGTTTTGTCCCTAAAGTCATTCAAACGTTCTTCATCGCCAAGCAAAATCATGCGTTCAAGTCGCTCTTCTATGACTGACTGAGGTAGATTTTTTTCAGTTCCGTCCTTCGTTTTTCTCGAAACTTGCAGATTTTCAAGCACATACCGATATTCCGAGGATATGTACAGTCCATTGAACTTTGTATCACTATTTAATGCGGGTTTTCCTTTATAAATATTGATTGTAAGTCCGGGTAAGTCGGTAATCCTACGATTATAAGATGAGGTCATAAAAAAATGTCCTTCTTGGGTCGGACTAAGTTCAATGGCACTTCGATGCGAGATGACTGCTCCCGGAAAACGCCAAGCTAATATTTCAAAAAAATTCCTGCGAATAATATTCTCCGGTGCATCCAACAAATTGGTCGTATATATACGTGGAGCTATTTTTCGTAATTTCCCATCAATCTCAGCTTGGGAAAGCTTTCGGGAGAAGTTAGGTTCTGATGAGCTGAATATTATTTCTTTATTAAAATCCATTTGGTTACAAATTTTTGAGATTAAGCATCACAAAAATACAAATTTTTCAGAATAAAAATGAATTTATGATGATTTTTTCAGAATAAGGACGATTTTTATATTTTAATAAGCCTGTAAAACATGAAAGACATCGGTGTTCTACTGATACCGCCAACTAAATTTTCCCCTTCAAGAATCTTCCGGTATAAGAAGTTTCGCATTTCACAAGTGCTTCCGGCGTACCTTCAAATACGACGAAGCCGCCTCCATCACCTCCTTCCGGACCCAAATCAATGATGTGGTCGGCAGATTTGATAATTTCAGGATTGTGTTCAATGATGATGATGGTATGTCCTCTTTCAATCAACGCATCAAAAGCTTTGAGTAAGGTTTTGATGTCGTGGAAATGCAAACCGGTGGTGGGTTCGTCAAAAACAAAAATAGTCGGATCCGTTTTTTCCAAAGCTAAAAATGAAGCTAACTTTACACGTTGACTTTCTCCGCCGGAGAGAGTGGAGGATGACTGTCCCAGTTTTACATAGCCTATGCCTACATCTTGCAGAGGTTTCAGACGTTTTACAATTTTCTTTTGCGTACTTCCGGTGTGCTCGGTAAAAAATTCAATCGCCTGATTCACCGTCATCTCAAGCACATCGTGGATATTGACCCCTTTGTACCGCACCTCCAACACATCTTGCTTAAAACGCTTACCGCGACAGTGATCACACTCCAACACCAAATCAGCCATAAATTGCATTTCAACCGTCACGGTTCCTTCACCCTTACATTCCTCGCATCTCCCGCCGGGAGTATTAAAAGAAAAATGTGAAGCTTTGTAACCCATTTGTTTGGATAACTGTTGATCTGCAAAGAGATTGCGTATTTCATCATAAGCTTTGATGTATGTCACAGGGTTGGAACGCGTTGATCGCCCTATGGGATTTTGGTCAATCAGCTCAATACCTTTGACCAAATGCATAGAGCCCTTGAGGTTGTCAAGCTGACCACTTTTATCTGCTACATTATCATAATATTTTTTCAGTGCTTCATAAAAAACCGACTTCACTAAGGAAGATTTTCCGGAACCGCTCACTCCCGTTACCACCGTCATCACATTTAGAGGAAACTTCACATTGATGCCTTTTAAATTGTTCTCTCTGGCATCTAAAATCTCAATATAATTATTCCACTTGCGGCGATGTAAGGGAGTCGGGATGGTTTCTAAGCCTAGGAGATATTTGATGGTATAGCCCCCTAAATCCCCCAGGGGGGACTTTTTGGCTGGTTCTTTTAATTTTTGATTTTCATCATTTGCACTATGCATTAAGTCCCCCCTGGGGGATTTAGGGGGCTTCCCCTCATACACAATCTCTCCCCCCTTCCTTCCTGCCTCCGGCCCCATATCAATCAGATGATCCGCAGCGCGCATGATTTCTTCGTCATGCTCCACCACAACGACCGTATTACCTATATCTCTCAAACGCAGCAAAACCTCTATCAATCGATGTGTATCACGCGGATGCAACCCGATACTCGGTTCATCCAAAATATATAAGGAACCGACCAGACTGCTTCCCAAAGAGGTAACTAAATTGATACGCTGGCTTTCTCCGCCGGAGAGGCTGTTCGACAGACGATTCAAATTCAAATAGCCCAAGCCGACATCCAATAAAAACTGCAAACGATTATTGATTTCAACCAAAAGTCTTTCTGCAACTGCTGCATCATGTTTATCTAACCGAATATTGTCAAAAAAATCTTTCAGCTTAACAATCGACATCAGCACCAACTCATTGATTGTTTTGCCGGAAACACGAATGTATGAAGCTTCTTTTTTCAGGCGACTACCCCTGCATTCGGGGCAAATAGTTCTGCCCCTGTAGCGGGCAAGCATCACCCGGTATTGAATTTTATACTGATTGGCTTTCAGCATATCAAAGAAAGCGTTAATGCCGTAAAAATACTGATTACCATTCCATAATACTTGTTTTTGTTCGTCTGTCAATTCATGATAAGGTTTATGGACAGGGAAATTAAACTTAGGAGCAGCACGCAAAAATTCTTTTTTCCATTCACCCATCACTTCTCCCCGCCAGCAAAAAATCGCATCTTCATACACAGAAAGTGATTTGTTGGGTATCACCAAATCTTCATCAATACCGATAACCTTTCCGAAGCCTTCGCAAACGGGACAAGCACCTATGGGCGAATTGAAACTAAAAGTGTGCACAGTTGGCACTTCGAACTCAATACCATCGGCTTCAAAACTTTTGGAGAAATATAAAATCTTTATTTCATCATCTAAAAAAACTTTTAGCACACAAGCACCTTTCCCCTCAGCAAATGCAGTCTCCACTGAATCTGTCAGTCGGCTGATACCCTCCTGCGCCACATCAACAGTCAACCGGTCAATGATCAAATACATCTTTTCACCCGTGATTGTTTTCTGGGAAAGTAATTCCTGAATAGTAAAGGTATCTCCATTGATTTGTACCCTGCTGAAACCCTTTTTCAGCAAAACATCCAATGCTTCACGTAACGATTGTTTCCCTGCATCTACTTCGGTCAGGATCATTAAACATGAACCTTCAGGAAACTGCATAGCAGTCTCCACAACATCTTGTACTTCATGCTTTTTTACCAAATTACCTGAAACCGGAGAATATGTTTTACCGATTCTGGCATATAAAAGTTTGATGTATTCGTAAATTTCGGTAGAAGTCCCGACCGTAGAGCGCGAATTGCGTGTATTTACCTTTTGGTCAATAGCGATAGCAGGAGGAATGCCTTTGATATAATCAACTTCCGGCTTACTCATACGTCCCAGGAACTGGCGGGCGTAAGCAGACAGACTTTCCACATAACGTCGCTGCCCTTCAGCATAAAGCGTGTCAAACACCAGGGATGTCTTACCGGAACCGGACAAGCCCGTAACTACCACCAATTTGTCGCGCGGTATTTTTACATCTATATTCTTGAGATTGTGAACACGGGCACCTTTAACGAAAATATAGCTTGAATTATTTTCAGCAGACATAGGAAAATTTCAATTTTGACCAACCCGCAAAGATAAGGGAATAATTGTTAATGGTCAATGTTTGATGACACGAAATTGTAATAAACAAAAGCAAGTCGCCCGAAATTCCGGACGACTTGCTCACTAACACAAATCTTTTTTAAAAGATACCTTTAACCTTATAAAAGGATATTATTTCAATATTAAATTACAGTTGCGGACCGGAAGCTTTTAAAGCGATAGCAGCTTCGTTCACACAATACTGTTCAAAGTTTTCAATATATTTTGCAGCTAATTTTTTAGCTTTCTTTTCCCAATCGGCAGCTGAAGGATAAGTATCACGCGGGTCGAGAATACCTTCAGACACATTCTTCAAAGCTTTGGGAGCATACAAGTTCAAAATAGGAACGTGGAAAGTTTCAGCTTTTTCAATTGAGCCGTCTAAGATGGCATCAATGATAGCGCGCGTATCCTTCAAAGAAATACGTTTTCCGGTACCGTTCCAACCTGTATTCACCAAATAAGCTTTTGCATCATGCTCTTCCATTTTTTTGGCTAAGTCCGATGCATATTTAGTGGGATGTAAAGTCAAGAAGGCTTCTCCAAAAGCAGGTGAGAATGACATTTGTGGTTCGGTAATTCCGCGTTCGGTACCCGCTAATTTTGACGTATAACCGCACAAGAAATGATATTGAGCTGATTGTTCATCTAAGATAGACACCGGAGGCAATACGCCATATGCATCAGCCGACAGGTAGATGATTTTTTTAGCATGACCTGCGCGTGAAGGTAATACGATTTTACTGATGTGATAAATCGGATATGAAACACGTGTGTTTTCAGTTTTTGAAGCTTCTTTTGTGTAATCGATGGAACCATCTGCGTTTACAGTAACGTTTTCTAACAGCGCATCGCGACGAATAGCTCTCCAAATGTCAGGCTCTTTATCCTTTTCCAAATCAATCACTTTGGCGTAGCAACCACCTTCAAAGTTGAAAATACCGTGACTGTCCCATCCGTGCTCATCGTCACCAATCAAATAACGTTTGGGGTCTGCAGACAAAGTAGTTTTACCGGTACCTGACAAACCAAAGAATATGGCAACATCGCCTTCTGCACCTACATTAGCTGAACAGTGCATGGAAGCAACGCCCTTCAAAGGAAGGAAGTAATTCATCAAAGCAAAAATACCTTTTTTCATCTCGCCGCCATACCATGTTCCACCAATAACCTGCATCCTGCGGGTCAAATCAAACAAAGTAAAGTTTTCAGAGTGAAGACCCTGCTCTTTCCAGTTAGGATTGGTGATCTTGGATCCATTGATAGTTACCCAATCAGGTTCACCATAGTTTGCCAACTCGTAGTGAGAAGGACGAATGAACATATTGGTCACAAAGTGAGCCTGCCATGCCACTTCCATGATGAAACGAACTTTCATGCGGGTGTCTTCATTTGTACCACAAAATGTATCAACTACATATATTTTTTTTGCACCGGAAAGCTGTTTGGTTACCAAGTCTTTGCATGCATCAAATACTTCAGAAGTAGTCGGCTTGTTGATGGTGCCATCCCACCACAATGTATCTCTTGTCGTATCGTCTAAAACGATAAATTTATCCTTAGGTGATCGTCCGGTAAAGATACCGGTATCAACTGCCACAGCACCTGTGTCAGTCAAAACTCCTCTTTCAAAACCTTCGTTGCTTGGGTCTATTTCATCCTGAAACAACTGTTCGTAAGTAGGATTGTGTACAATTTCAAAGTTTCCTGAAATTCCGTACTTGCTTAAATCCAAATTTGTCATTTGCTAATAAATAAAATGGTTATGTATTATTTTTGTCTCAAAAAAACCAACTCTCAAAATTGCGGACAAAAGTACAACAATTTTATGGAGCTACAAAAAACAATTAGAGAAATATTTCTCTAATTAAACAAAAAAAGTGTTTCTAAACATATAGATACAAACTTTCCCGATGAAAAATTGTATTTTTGTGGGTTCCCATGGGGAGCCATATCGTTTTGAGACAACCTCTGTGTTGATATGATGATATGCTTTTGTAATTATTGTTTCGATCATCAAAATATGAAGATAAAAATTGTCAACCGCTCCAAGCACGCTTTACCTGAATACGCCACCTTGCATGCAGCAGGGATGGATCTGCGGGCTGATATAGCTGAAAGAATTGTGCTGAAGCCTTTGGAAAGGAAGCTGATCCCGACCGGTTTATTCATTGAGTTGCCAGTCGGATATGAAGCGCAAGTCAGGCCGAGAAGTGGTTTGGCACTCAAAAAAGGAATTACTGTTTTGAATACACCGGGCACCATTGACGCCGATTACCGGGGCGAAATAGGGGTTATTCTCATTAATTTATCTTCGGAAGATTTTGTCGTTGAAGACGGTGAACGTATTGCACAAATGGTAATTTCCGCCCACGAGCAGGCAGAATGGGAAGAAGTAGAAACATTGTCTCCCTCCGATCGTGGTGAAGGAGGATTTGGTCACACAGGCGTATGAAGCAGTGGAGGATTTTGACATATGTCCTTTTGTTAATGTTGCTTTCATGCCAGGCTACCAGACACATCGAAAGCAGCGGTCATGTCAGGAAACAAGTACTGACGGAAGAAGAACAGCGCGTTTTTGATTATCATTTTTATGAAGGCATCCGGCTCAAAGAAGAAGGAAAATACAAAGATGCCTACGAATCATTTCTTTCTTGCAGGTCCATAGATTCTCTGGACACCGGTCTCATAGCCGAAATTGCCATTATGAAACTTGCCTTGGGAAATTTGGATGAAGCCATCATCGGGATGCAGCAAGCTGTAAAACAGGAACCGAACAATTGGTGGTATAATACAAATTTGCTCAATATGTATGTTCAGAGTGAAAAATACGATGAAGCGATAGCTATTGGTGAATCTCTGCTAAAAAAATATCCGGAAAAAGAGTATGCATACAATGTGTTGATCCTTCTTTACAAAGAAACTAACCAACTTTCGAAAGCCATTGTTTTGTATGACAAATTAGAGCGAATTGTCGGCATAACTGAGAGGACGGTGTTCGAAAAAATCGGTATTTATCTGTCGAATCAGAATTTCAAAAAAGCACAGGCAGAAATAGATAAAATAATTCAAAAATTTCCTTTAGAAAATAAATATAAAATTCTGAAAGCTGATTTGCTGATGCAGCAAGGGAATTTATTGGATGCTTATGACTTATATCATCAAATTCTGAAAGATGAGCCTCAGAACCCTTATGTATATGTTTCACTTTCTGAGTACTACAAGGCGATTGAAAATCCCGATGAGTCTTTGAAATATATTGTCATGGCACTGAAAAGCGGTCAGCTTGACATGAACAGCAAGTTGGAAATCTTGAGCCAACATATTGAACATATTTTAAGGGCTGAAGGCGAAATCGAAGAAACGGAGAATCTGTTTAAATTACTCATTGAATACTATCCTTTAGAAGAAGCCGTGCATGGTTATTACGCCGCTTTCCTTCAACACATGAAAAGAGACGAAGAGGCTGTGATGGTGTATGAATCCATGCTGAATATTAATGCTACCAACAAACAAACCTGGCTAAATATCATACAGATATATTTTTTCGAACAGAATTATCCGGCTTTGCAGCACACTGCCGACCGGGCGTTGGAGGCCACAGGAGATGAACTGATTTTTTATTTGTATAAGGGCTTGGCATTGGAACTGATGGAAGAATATGAGAAGGCATTGGAAACCTATTTGACTGCCACATCACTGTTTAAATCAACAGATAAGGCAGAAATGAAAAGCAATATTTTCACACATTTGGGTGATGTCTGCATGAAATTGAACAAGACAGGAGAAGCTTTTAAGGCTTATGAAGAGGCTATACAGATAAATGCAGGCAATTTGGTTGCGCTTAACAATTATGCTTATTCCTTGTCCACAGAAAAAGGGGATTTACAAAAGGCTGAGAGAATGAGCGCCAAAACAGTTGAAAAAGAGCCACGTAACAGTACTTATTTAGACACTTACGCCTGGATATTTTATCAACAAGGCAATTATTCTTTGGCTAAGTTTTACATAGAAAGGGCGATTGATAATTTGAATGATACTCAAGACCAGGGCGTGATATTGGATCATTACGGCGATATACTCTGGATGTCTAAAGGAAATGACGAAAAAGCTCTGGAAGTTTGGAAAAAGGCTTTTGATTCGGGATATCAAACGGATGAGTTGAAAGCAAAAATTGAAAATAAAGGGTGGGAAAGATAATAAGTTTTTAAAAACCAAAGAACAACAGATTAAAGTATAAGATGCATAAGACTATAAAAATATCAATTGCAGTAGGATTGCTGATCACCTTCACTGGGTGTAAGGTAAAGGAAAAAGTAAAAATCGACGATTTGCGTACACATGAAGAAGTACTGTTGCAAGAAGTTTTACAGGCGGAACCCACATTCGAGAATATTCATTTTATGCGCATGAACATACAGGCAGATCTGGATGAAAAAGGCAGATACAGCAGTGCGGCAAATTGCAAAATCATCACTGATTCCGTAATACATATTTCTGTCAGGCCCTTTTTCGGTATTGAAATGTTTATTGTACAACTGACACCGGCAAGGATGGTGCTTATTGACAAAACCAAAAACCTGTATTATCAATCTGATTATTTGATTTTTGAAGACTTATTTAACATGCAATTGGATTACAAAACCTTTGAATCTTTACTTACGAATAAACTCTTCACAGTTCAGATTAAAAATCAGGAAAAATTACTTAAACCTGCACCTTCCGACAGAGAAAATGAGCGGATATTGATGTATAAAAATGTATCTTTGACCCAATATTTTCTGTTGAACGAAAATAGTCGGATCAGGGAAATTGAAATCAAATCCAACGAAGGGGCAAAGCAATTCAGAACTTATTACACTGATTTTGTAACTGTCGGGAAATTGGTTCTACCCTCGAATATGCGTCTTCAACTAAACAATGAATCTAAAAAATTTAACTTTAATATATCTATCAGCCAAATGGAAGTTGACGGTAAAATTGACATCCCCTTTTTGAACACTAATTTGTACAGACAAGCAAATATCAAGTCGCTTTTAAAATGAATATTTCCGGAAAATGCGTAAGGTTTTGACCATATTATTCTTGTTGATGGCTGTTGCTGTTTCTGCACAAACCATCAAAGAACTTGAGGAGCAACGCAAGAATGCGTTGGAACGCCTTGAGACAACGAGTAAAGTGCTTAGCGAAACCAAAAAGACGCAGCAAACTTCACTGAACAAGCTGAATATTATCAACAAAAGTATCAGTCAACGTACAAGCTTGATTAACACCATTAACAAGGAAATTAATGCTTTGGCAAGAGAGATTTCAAAACTGAATGCAGAAACTAAAAAATTGGAGCGAGAGCTTGAAGCCTATAAAAAAGATTATGCCCATATGGTGAGGGAGGCATACATCAACAGAGGAGTGTATTCAAAGATGTTATTTTTGCTTTCGGCCGAATCCTTTGACCAATCGTATAGGCGACTGCGTTACATGCAGGAGTTTACTGCCTACAGAAAACATCAAATCGAAAAAATTGAAAAAACCCGGCAAGAGATTGCCAAAAAAACAACTCAGTTAACACAGCATCAACAAACACAAGAAGCCGTAAAAAAACAAAAGAATGCGGAACAGCAAAAGCTCCTGGTTGATAAAAAGAAAGAAAATACGGCTTATGCAAATCTTAAACGGAAAGAAAAAACGCTCCAGGCTGATTTGAAAAAGCAGCAAAAAATAGCTGACGACCTGAATAAAAAAATTGAAGCTTTAATTGCTGAAGAAGTCAGCAAAGCAGAAAAGAAACGTAAAAAAACGGGCGAAACATCTTCGGATGATACACCGGGTACAGGAATTTATGCCCTAACCAAAGAAGAGCAGTTGATATCGGGAAACTTTGCAGCCAACGCCGGCAGATTGCCATGGCCTGTTGAAAGAGGCTTCATCAGCGGCAAATTTGGCATTCAGCCTCATCCTACTTTGAAGTATGTAACAACCAACAATAAGGGTATTTATATACAGACGACTGCCAGGACTAATGCCCGGGCGGTATTTGAGGGAATAGTAACACAACGTTTTTCGGTTCCCGGAAGCAATAATGGTGTCATCATTCAACATGGACAGTACCGAACGGTATATGCAAATCTTACGACAATCTACGTTCGCGTTGGTGAAAAAGTTTCTGCCAAACAAAGGATAGGACAGATTTATACGGATGCAGATAACGATAATAAAACGGAACTGTTCTTTCAAATTTGGAAAGAAAGGGCTATATTAAACCCTGAATCATGGATTGCGAAATAAGGTGTTGTTTTCGAGTTCCGGATTCCGTGGTGCGGGTTCTGAGACATTGGATATTTGTTTTGAGACAGCCCCAAGGGTAGCAAAAAGATGGATGGTAACAACAATAAAATATATAAACGACTTTTATGAATTAAGGTTTGGGGGTTGAAAAGTAAATGGTAGTAAAAATCAAGAAACAAGAAAATTTTTAGATACGACAATGAGTGAAACAAATGGGATGAAACCGGTTGAATATACCGACAAAAATATTATAACCTTAGAAGATTTAGAACATGTGCGCCGGCGACCGGGGATGTATATTGGGAAGCTAGGTGACGGTTCACATGTGGATGACGGAATTTACGTTTTACTGAAAGAAGTGTTGGATAATTCCGTGGATGAATTTCGCATGGGTGAAGGTAAACAAATCAATGTCACTTTAGGCGAAAACCATGTTGAAGTGAGGGATTTCGGGCGGGGTATTCCACTGGGGAAAATGATAGATGCCATATCTGTCATGAATACAGGGGCAAAATATGATTCCAAAGTATTTAAAAAATCGGTCGGATTGAACGGTGTAGGTTCTAAGGCCGTGAACGCTTTGTCCGCAAAATTTATCGTACAAAGCTTTAGAGAAGGACAATCGCGTCGGGCAGAATTTGAACAAGGAAAAATCGTATCTGATTCCGGAGTAATAGAAGATACAAAATCACAAAGGGGAACTTATGTGTATTTTGAACCGGATGACACCATGTTCCAAAAATTCAAGTACAATGAAGATTTTGTCAATACAATGCTCAGGAACTACGCCTATCTTAATACGGGATTGACATTTAACTTCAACGGTACCAAGATAAATTCCAAAAATGGGTTGTTAGACTTGCTCAATGAAAACATTACTTCAGAGACGCTGTATCCCATTATTCACCTGAAAGGGGAAGATATTGAGGTTGCTTTTACACACACCAATCAATACGGAGAAGAATATTATTCTTTTGTAAACGGACAACACACCACGCAAGGAGGTACGCATCAGAGTGCATTCCGTGAAGCAGTAGGCAGAACCATCAAGGAGTTCTTCAATAAAAATATGGAACTGAATGACATCCGCAACGGCATTGTTGCCGCAATAGCCATCAGTGTGGAGGAACCGGTATTTGAATCGCAAACCAAGACTAAATTAGGTTCTCGCGATATGGCGGAGGGCGGAATTACTGTCAACAAACACATTTCCGATTTTTTGAAAAAAGAATTGGATAATTATCTGCACCGTAACCTGGAAATCTCTGATATTATACATCAGAAGATCCAAGAGTCGGAAAAGGAAAGAAAAGCGATTGCCGGTGTTACCAAAACTGCTAGAGAAAGGGCGAAGAAAGCCAATCTGTACAACAAAAAATTACGGGATTGTCGCATCCACTATAATGACAGCAAAGGAGATATTGAGGATACGTGCATTTTCATTACTGAAGGTGATTCTGCCAGCGGCTCTATCACCAAGAGTCGGGACGTAAACACTCAGGCTGTCTTCAGTTTGCGCGGTAAACCTCTGAATAGTTACGGTCTGACCAAAAAAGTAGTGTACGAAAATGAAGAATTTAACTTGTTGCAGGCAGCCCTGAACATAGAAGATGGTCTGGACGGATTGCGTTATAATAAAGTGATTGTGGCAACGGATGCCGATGTGGACGGGATGCATATCCGCTTGTTACTGATTACCTTTTTCCTGCAATTTTTCCCGGACCTGATCAAAAAAGGTCATGTTTATATTTTACAAACCCCATTGTTTCGCGTGCGAAATAAAAGAGAGACGATTTATTGTTATTCGGAAGAAGAACGCTTGCAGGCAATATCTAAATTAGGCCCTAATCCCGAAATCACTCGTTTTAAAGGCTTGGGTGAAATATCGCCGGATGAGTTCAAACACTTCATTGGAAAAGATATGCGCTTAGATCGGGTGACACTCAAAAAGGAAGATGCAGTAGCCGAATTGCTGGAGTTTTATATGGGAAAAAACACTTCGGAACGTCAGAATTTCATCATTGAAAATTTAGTGGTTGAAGAAGATGTTGGGTGATGAATACTTTATGCGTCAAGCGCTGTTGGAGGCTCAAAAGGCTTTTGACAGGGATGAAGTCCCGGTGGGTACCGTGATTGTCTGTAATGAAAGGATCATCGCACGCGGGCACAACCTGACTGAGACCTTGAACGATGTGACGGCACATGCTGAAATGCAGGCTATCACCGCTGCAACCGATTTTTTGGGTGGTAAATACCTGACCGATTGTACCATTTATGTCACCGTAGAACCTTGTGTGATGTGTGCCGGTGCATTGGGCTGGGCGCAAATCAGTCGAATAGTGTATGGAGCAAATGATACAAAAAGGGGATTTTTACGTTTTGCACCTCAGGCTATTCATCCAAAGACTATCGTAACAGCCAACGTCTTGGAAGAAGAATGTGCCACATTGATGAAAGAGTTTTTTCAGAAAAAGAGATAAAGGAAACACAATACTATGCTCAAAATCTATCGCGCCTCTGCCGGATCGGGAAAGACATTCAGGCTTACGCAGGACTACATACACCTGCTTTTCAATGCCAAATACACCCATGCCCACCGCCGCATCCTGGCTGTAACCTTTACGAATAAGGCTACGGAAGAGATGAAATCGCGTATCTTAGAAGAGCTGCATCTCTTAGCTTCCGGAAAAGAGTCTAACTACCGAGGAGGATTGATGGAAACATACCGGCTTACCGCAGAATCTGTCAATCAAAAAGCCAGGCATATACTTACCAACATCTTACATGATTATACTGCATTCTCTATCAGCACCATAGACCGGTTTTTTCAGCAAATCATTCGTTCTTTCGCCCGTGAGATAGGAGTGTATGGAGGATATACCTTAGAGTTGGATACGGAGGGTGTGCTTGAACAAGCTGTGGACAATTTGTTTTTCGATTTATCTGAAAAAGAAAATGCGCAACTCCTGGAATGGCTGGTTCAGTATGCTGAAGAGCGCATTGAAAATGCCGAGAACTGGGATATGCGCAGAAATATCCTGAGTTTGGGATATGAAATTTTCAAAGAAAAATATCAGCATAAGGCGACCGAAACCAATCAAAAATTACACGACAAACAATTCCTTAAAGAATTTCAGACTGAATTGAAGAAGATAACAGAGACCTTTGCTGAAACTTCTGAGAGGATGGCTGAGGAGGCACTGGCAATTATCCATCGACATGAATTGAGTACTGACCAATTTAGTGGAGGTTCCCGCTCTGCCATAAAAAAATTGGAAAGAATAAAAATTGGTGATTTTAATTTGACCAATACTTTTAGGGAAATGGCAAGGGAGGTTGAGAAATGTTATGCACAAAAAACGAACCCTTCTGTCATTGCTACTATTGAAGATGCTTACAGTGGCGGTTTGCAGGCTAAAATGCAGGAGTTGATTGCGCATGTGGACACCCATATATTGTCGTATAATACGGCTGGTTTTATCCGTAAGCACCTGAACACCCTGGGAATTTTGTCCGACTTGAGCATGCAAATCAGAAAGCTGACTGTTGACCAAAAATTGATGCTGATATCTGATTCCAACCTTTTGTTAAATCAGATTATAGACCGCAGCGACGCACCCTTTATTTATGAGAAAAGCGGATTGCTGTTCCATCATTTCATGATAGATGAGTTTCAGGATACTTCTGTCTTGCAGTGGGAAAATTTCCTACCGCTTTTGAAGAACAGTTTATCAATGGATCATTATAACCTGGTGGTGGGAGATGTCAAACAAAGTATTTACCGCTGGCGCAATTCGGATTGGAATTTATTGGGAAGTCAAGTGTATGAGGATTTCAAGCATGAAAATTTACAAGAAGAAAATTTGGATACTAACTGGCGCAGTGATAAAAACATCGTCCTTTTCAATAATGCTTTATTTCCCGAAGCAGCTCAATGGTTGCAACAAAAGCTGAATGAAAACCTTGACCCTGTTCTTTCATCACTTCCGCAACTGACCGGTTTGCAAAGTAAAATTACAGATGCCTATCGACAAACCGAACAAAATTTTCGCAAACATGCCGGTGAAGGCCATGTAAGATTTCAATTTATAGAAAGGTTTGACTCAGAAGGAGAATCCTGGAAGGAGCAAAGTTTGAATATGCTGCCCGGTTTGCTTGAAGATTTTCAGTCGAGAGGTTATAAGCCTGCTGAAGTTACTATTTTAGTCAGGACAAATGAGGAAGCTTCAATGGTTATCCGAAAACTACTGCATCATAAAACAACGGAAGAAGCCAAGCCTGGTTTTAGTTACGACATCATGGGGTCGGAAGGGCTGACCTTGGAGTCGGCAGCATCCGTCAAGTTTTTATTGAGCCTGTTACGACTTTTCATTCATCCTGAAGATGTTGTACAAAAAATGATCATGCAGTTTGAGTATGCAAAAGGTAAATTTGGACGATCTGCATCCGAAGCTGTGCAAGACACTGTCGCTAACCGTATAAACTCAAACAATACAGATTGTGAGACTATCATTTCTTCTATGTTTACCCGGGAAGAAAATGAACAATTGAGATCATATAAACATTATACTTTGTTTGAGATGATCGAAAATATCATTGCGTTGTTTGATTTGGCTTCATGGAATGACAAAGAAGTTATTTTCCTACAAGCCTTTCAGGATGTAGTGTTTCAGTTTTCAACAGGCAAAACGTCTGATTTAAATGCCTTTCTGCAATGGTGGGATCAATTTGGTCACAAACAGAGCATAGCAACGCCGGAAAAGGAAAATGCTTTCCGGATCATGACCATACACAAAGCTAAAGGTTTGTCGTTTGATGCGGTGGTGATGCCTTTTTGCGACTGGACATTAGACTCGCGCATGCGCAACATCCTGTGGTGCGAAACCCAGGTTCCACCCTACAATGCATTACCTCTGATACCGGTAGAATACAAAAAAGCATTGGGGGAATCATTGTTTGCAGCCGACTATTATGAAGAAATGATGCTTACCTTTATGGATAACCTGAATCTTGCTTATGTTGCTTTCACCCGTCCAAAGTACGAACTGATGGCAATTTGTCCGCTTCCCAAAGAAAAAAAGGATGGCAGCATAACCGTTGATAGCATCTCAAGTTTAATTCATCAGTGCCTGACAGCAAGCAATAAAAGAATCCTGACTTCTAATTTTGAAGGAGATATTTGTCAAATAGGGCAACCCCTGAATAGAGAACAATCTGCCAAACATCCCCAAGAATCTGCATCGGTATCTAAGACCTATCCCATTTGCAGCATTTCCGGTCGCCTGAAACTCAAGCACAGCATCAGTATGTTGAACCGCGAGGAAATTGACATCACCGAAAGTCCGTTAGATTATGGAAATCTGATGCATGAGATTTTCTACAATATACAAACACCGGGCGATCATCACGCCCTTATAGAAGAGTTTATACGGTCAGGAAGAATTACCGGCACGGAAGCCATCCAAATTGCTAAGGATGTTGAAGAGTTTTGGCAATTACCCGAAACCAAAACATGGTTCAAACCCGGTGTTCAGGTATTGAACGAAACCACCATTCTTACTCCCGAAGGTCAGCATTATCGTCCCGACCGCATCATTTTAGAAGATAATCAAGCCACAGTTATAGATTATAAATTCGGCGAAAAAGAACTTCCATCCCACACCAAACAAGTGCAAAATTATGCGCGCTTGTTACATGAAATGGGTTACCAAACCCAAGCCTATTTATGTTATGTAAAGCTTAGAAAGGTGCGGGTTGTTGCGTGTAGTTCGTAACAGTCGAAGCTATAAGAAGTGGCGGATTGCGTATGAATAACTTTCAAGATACCTATAACGCTCGTGAGGGCTACAAAATTTGACCTTTACTGTTACTTCGCCATTTCTAATATACTATGTTAGGTGCTGGTGTTATTGCTAATACAACATTCCAAAGAGCCAAAGTGGAATTTTGTTTTTGTGTCCAATCTCTATATTGTCAGCTACAACAAAACTGTTTGGAATGTCTTTAATCTGCTCAAAATTCTTATTTTTACCTCCAACTTCAAAAGTGTATTTATCTACCATAAAATCGCCTTTCGGAGCAAGAATTATATCAGCAATGACATTCAATTGATTTACAAAAAATGTTTCTCTTGCATTGCCAATATTTGTATTGTCGCCATAAATATAAGATAAATTGGTGTTGTTCAGTAAAACTTTGTCAGGCTTTGTTAGGTCGCCAATGCGTTTGTTTTTATAAGAAACCAAGTTTAATAACTTTGCGTTTTCTAACAAAGATAAATACTTGACGGTATTGTTTCTATTGCTGTCTATTGCTTTTGCTAAATCTGTAATATTTGGCGTGTAAGGAACTAATGTTGAGAGAATTGCCATTAGTTTTTTCAATTTGTATCGGCTTTCAAATTCAATATTTTCAATTGCTGGTACATCCACGTCAATCACGTTGTTTACCGCTTCTTGTAATTTTTGTTCGTATTTCTTTAATCCTTCTTTGTAGAACAAATAATAGCCGTTTTTAAGGTATTTTTTAAACAACGGCATTATTTTCATGTTCTCTGTGATTTGAAATGCTATATTTTGGTGATTTTCAAGAATTTCTTCTAATGAAAAAGCTGGGAAATCACCCACTTTTTCAAATTTTAAAAATTCTCTGAAAGACAAACCCTCTAATTCTTCATAAACTACTCTTCTTGACAAGTCTGCTGTTGATTTATAAATCTGTAATAGAGACGAGCCTGTAAATACAATTTTTAGTTTTGGAAAACTATCGTAAATATTTTTGATTTCGGTTGCCCAATTCGGATAATGGTGGATTTCATCCAAAAACAAATGCGTCCCGCCATGCATGTAAAACTCATCAGCCAATTCAAAAATAGTGTGATTGGCAAACCAAGTATTATCCAAACTTGCAAAAAGTACCTCGTCTTTGTTTGCAAAGGTTGTCTTTATGTGTTGTAATAGCATTGTGGTTTTTCCAACACCTTTTGCTCCGATAATTGCAATGCAACGCTCATTCCAATCAATATTCGGATAGAGATAACGAAATGTTTTTGCCTCTGTTTCCTGTAATAACCGCAGATATATTTTTACTAAACTATCCATAAAAATATTTTCTCCAAAGGTACAAAATGTTTTTTATAAATAGCACTTTTATGTCAAAAATGTTCACTATAAATAGCAATTATGAAATTGGGGAGTATCCAAAAATTGTTGTAGATTGTCAATGAGTTTCTTTTCCAATGCTCTTTCTTTGACGATAGTGTCCATTGGTAATTCTAGAAATTCAAAAACGTAAGGGTCTTTTATAATGTCTTTTGAGGTGGCGATTTTGAAGCACTAAACTGTGAACTAAGCACAAACTTTGATAGAAGTACAAAGCTTGATTTAACCACTGAACCGCCACTTTGGGGTAGGTGCTGTTATGCATTGCCATTCTTTAGTATCCGATAATGAAAACACCATCAACATTTGTGTAATTTTTCGTATCGAAAAAAGTTTTCATTCTTCGTACAACTGTCTCAAATATTATATTTTTTTGTCCTCTTGCGGTTTGTCTGAAGTTAGGAATAATTAAAAAAAGAAAATTTGCGTTTTCACATATATGGCATTTCCACAAGTCTAACAAATCCATATTGTTTGCTAATGTTTTTCCTCGTTCAACTTCCATAATTATCCCCGAATTATTTTTTAGATCAAGGTAGTAATCAGGTCTTAATTGTTTCACTGTTTGATTATTGAATAAACCATTCTTTTCACTTGAAAAACCTAGTTCTTTTGTCTTGTCAAGTATAATTTCTTGGATTTCTCCACTTTTTGCGTACAGTTGATGAGCCGATTCAAGCTTTTCTTGTATCTCATTAATTTTCATAAACTTAACAAGCTCTCGAAATACTTCATCAGCTTTTTTAAAGTCAGCTCTATTCTCAATATTTTCTTTTTTTAAAATCGTTGTTGTTATCATTTGTCGTTCTTTCGTCCTATGGTTATGCATAACATTTAATTTACGAAACAAATATACAAAACATTCGTAAATATAAAATTTACAACATTCGCGTATCATTTCAGCAAAAATTCTATATATAATCTATATACGCCTATAAATCAACTAAATACAACAATTGAAATTGATTAAAAAGCGGTGTTTTATAAGTGTTCAACTGCTGCATTACTTTCAATATTCGGACTCAATCACGTACTTCGAGTACGCCCCTTTGCCTCAAACTTAGTGTCTTACATCCACCACCTTCTGGCCGGTACCCCCACTCATTTCCTCAAACCACATATTTTTGTATTTTTGTAGTTCGTAAAAATCACAAAATGTAAATTATTTTATGTCACGTTGTATAATTATTATCCTATTCATGTCTGCTGCTATTCTTTCTACTTCTTGTAACCATCAATCCGACAAACAGGCTATTGGCAAACAAAACCCACAAATTGAAAACGGGATCTTGTCACCAGAAACACTCTGGGCTTTCGGCAGGGTCGGCGGTTTTAGCCTTTCACCTGATAATGACAAAATTGCCTATACGGTCTCTTACTACAGTATCGCAGAAAATAAGGGTAATACGGATATTTTTACCATAGGTGTTGACGGATCAAATCAACGTCAACTAACTCAAACTACCGCCCATGAAGGCTCTGTACATTGGATGAAGGATGATAAAAGCCTTGCTTACATTTCAGATGAAAGTGGTAGTCCGCAACTGTGGATGATGGATGCAAAAGGTAAAAACCGCCGTCAGATCACGAACAGAGAAGGAGGCATAAAAGGCTTTTTATTCTCACCGGACGAGCAGAAGGTCATTCTGATAGCCGACGTAAAAATAAAAGCTGCCATCAAAGATATACATCCCGATTTACCCAAAGCTTCCGGCAAGTTAATCGATGATTTAATGTACAAGCATTGGGATGAATGGATAGAAACTGCTCCCCACCCTTTTGTAGCTGATTTTGACGGGCAGAATATATCCAATGAAGTCGATATATTAGAGGGAGAACCGTATGAATGTCCGTCCAAGCCATTCGGTGGCATAAAGGAATTGGCCTGGAATCCTGATGGCAATACCATTGCTTACTCCTGTCGCAAGAAAACCGGAAAAGATTATGCAATTTCTACCAATACGGACATCTATTTTTACGATTTGCATGGGGACAAATCCACCAATATTACCGAAGGTATGATGGGTTATGATATGAATCCCGTGTTTTCTCCGGACGGAAGGTATTTAGCATGGACGAGCATGGAGCGGGATGGCTATGAATCAGACAAGCAACGTCTGTTTATCCTAAACATAGAATCCGGAGAAAAGCGCGATTTAACCGCAGCCTTCGACCAAAGTGCCGAGTCTTTGTCATGGTCGGCAGACAGCAAAAGCATTTACTTTGTAAGCGTATGGCATGCCGTTACTCAAATCTATAGAGCTGATATCGAAACAAGTCAAATTGTAAAGATCACAGAAGGTGTACATGATTATCAATCGGTACAATATGCCGGCGATCAATTGATCGGCATCAAATGCTCCATGAGCAAACCACACGAGATATATGCCATTGACCCCGTAACCGGCGAAGAAACGGAACTGTCTTACGAAAACAAATCCATCCTGGAGCAATTGGAAATGGGCAAAATTGAGGAACAATGGGTGACGACTACCGACCAACAACAAATGCACATGTGGGTGGTATATCCGCCTCATTTCGACCCCGAAAAGAAATACCCAACCATCCTATATTGTCAGGGCGGACCGCAATCTCCTGTCAGTCAGTTTTGGTCGTATCGCTGGAATTTGCAACTGATGGCAGCCAACGGTTATATCATCGTAGCACCCAATCGCAGGGGGTTGTACGGCTTTGGACAAGAATGGTTAGAGCAGATCAGCGGCGACTACGGCGGACAAAACATGAAAGACTACCTGACTGCCATCGACTATATGGCTGAAAAACCTTATGTGGACAAGGACAGATTAGGTTGTGTGGGTGCAAGTTATGGTGGGTTTTCAGTGTTTTGGTTAGCCGGTCATCATGAAAAACGCTTCAAAGCATTTATTGCCCACGCCGGTATTTTTAACCTGGAACAGCAATATTTAGAAACGGAAGAAATGTGGTTTGCCAATTGGGATATGGGTGGAGCATATTGGGATAAAGACAATACAATAGCACAACGCACCTATGCTGCGTCGCCACATCGTACGGTAGATAAATGGGATACACCGATTTTGATCATCCATGGAGAAAAAGATTATCGCATTTTAGCATCGCAGGGTATGGCTGCTTTCAATGCAGCCGTGCTGAACAATGTGCCGGCGCAATTATTAGTTTATCCGGATGAAAATCATTGGATCAGCAAACCACAGAATTCAATTTTATGGCAAAGAACATTTTTCAGTTGGTTAAATAAATGGCTGAAATGATAACTTTATGCATAAAATCATGTAAATTTGTAGCTGCTTGCAACTTTTTTAACCCTTTAATCATCATTAGCATACATGTCTGAAAAACGCTTCGACGAAGAACTGAAAATCGTAGATGCCGCAAAAAAAGGAGACGCGAAAGCTCAGAAGTTAATTTACGAGCATTACGCGCCTATCATGATGAGTGTGTGCTGGAGGTATGTCGGCGACAAAGAAACCGCAAAAGATATGTTACAAGACGGTTTCATCAAGCTGTTTTTAAAATTAGACATGTATGCCGGAATCGGATCCTTTGCAGGATGGGTAAGAAGGATATTCGTTACTACCTGCTTAGAGTACCTGAGGCAAAAGAGCGCTTTGAAATTGAGTAATCCTATTGATGATGTGGGATATAATCTTCAGCAGCCGGATGCTTCGGTAATCGATAAAATGTCTGCCGATGAATTGATGGAATTAATTGCAGATATGCCGGAAAATTTCCGCACAGTTTTCAACCTGTATGTCATTGAAGGTCATACACATGCTGAAATTGCAGAAATCACCGGAATAACAGAGGTAAATTCAAGGACTCTCTTTCTAAGGGCGCGAAAATATTTACAGAATGCTATAGAACTTATACAAGAAAATGAAAAAAGAAACTCACAATCAGGCAGTTGATCCTTTCCTTAATCAGATCAAAGACAAGCTGGAAAATCATTCCATGCTTGTGGATGAGCATTTGTGGGAAAGTATTGAGAAGCGCATTCAGCCACCCAAGCCGCTGATACCGGCATGGTTATATATTTCTGTGGCTGTTGCTGCCGGATTGGCATTATTGATCTCGGTCGGGAATTTCTTTTATTCCCATATAAATGAAGCAGAACCAATTGATAAAACGGAACAACTATATGTAGAAGAAACCGGCCAGGAAGCTAACGGAACAATTGATCCGACTGCTGAAGCTGAAGTTGAGTCATCTGAACAAACTGTTATCATTCCAGATGAAAAACCGGCAAAAATACGCAGCACTACAATCCAAACTCAGGAAGAAGCGCTTTATGCGGATAATGCTCAAAATATTGACACCAAAGAAGAAACTGTTTCGGTAGTACAAACTGAACCGGAAATTTCTGTGACAGAAACCACTACGGAAACTGTTTCTGAAGAAATTGACGAACAATCAGCCAAGCCAAAGACTGTAGAAGAACCTGTCAAAGAGGATAAAGACACCAAATTGAAAACGCTTCCTGCGCAAACACACCCTGATTGGACTAAATCCGTACGCAAAAAGAAAAAAAGAAACCTGATGATTGCAGCGTCATTTGGCTCCGGTGTCGGCAGTTCGTCTGCCACCATCACGCCCAGATCACGTGCTTACAGGGATCAAGGATTGGTTGATGTGGCAACTACAGTGGGCAGGGTACTTACACCCAATGATTTCAGGAACAAAGAATACTTACCACCCTTGTCCACAGAATTAAATGTTAGAGTGCCCGTGGGCAACATCTTTGCTTTGGAAAGTGGTTTGGTGTATAACTATTTACAAACACGCTTAAGTGGAAGTCCGGCGGGTGAAGCCAACAAAGCAGCTGTTGATCTGCATTACCTTGGAATACCGGCAAACTTTGTGACTTCCTTACTACAAACAAATCATTGGGAAATATACATTTCTGCCGGAGGCATGATGGAAAAGGGGCTGAGAACTGACTTCAGACAATACCAGCAAGTAGAAGATGCCCGTGTCAAGAGTGTGGCAAGCACAGAGATCAACGGTTTACAATGGTCGCTCAATAGTACTGTTGGCGTTAGTTATTCTATACACAAGCATGTTTCCTTATTTTTTGATCCTAAGGTGGCGTACTATTTCGAGAACGAACAACCATACAGCATCCGCAAAGAATTGCCGGTCTTGATTAGCTTGAATACAGGACTGAGAATGTCTCTATAAAAGGTTCTACCATAAAATGTGAATTCTTTCTGCAATAGTTAAAAGAAATAATGATAATTCTTAAATAAGATAGTCTGACAACCCGGACTATCTTATTTTTTTATACATTTGCAGCCGAATGATTAATTCTGTGGCAATGAAGCGCATTCAAATCATCAATGGTCCTAATCTGAATTTGTTGGGCAAAAGAGAACCGTCTGTGTATGGTAACCAACCTTTTGAAGTCTATTTTGATGAACTGAAAATTAAGTATCCTCAGGTTGAGTTGTCTTACTTTCAATCAAATGTAGAGGGAGAAATTGTCAACAAATTACATGAGGTGGGATTTGATTTCGATGGCATCATCATCAACGCAGGAGCTTACACCCACACCTCGATTGCTATTGCCGACGCTATCCGTGCGATAAAAACACCGGCAATCGAAGTCCATATTTCCAATGTATATCAACGGGAAACCTATCGGCACTCTTCTTATCTTTCCGAAGTTTGCAAGGGATGTATCCTCGGATTTGGATTAGACTCATATCGGTTGGCTCTCGAATCTTTTTTATAAAACATATATGACGAAAGCTACAAAAATTGTTGCGACCATCAGTGATAAACGCTGTGATGTGGACTTTATACGTGCCTTATTTGAAGAAGGTATGAATGTGGTTCGGATGAATTCCGCCCATCTTGAACGGGAAGGTTTTTTGAAAATCATCAACAGTGTACGTACAGTCAGCAAGCATATTGCATTGCTGATTGACACCAAAGGACCGGAAGTCCGTACGACAATTGCAGAGAACGACCGCATCGAAATACGGGCAGGTGATACCGTAAGAGTAAAGGGCGATCCCAATGGCATATCCGTGCAAGGAAAGATATATGTCAGTTATCCCCACTTCGTTCGTGATTTGCACATAGGGGATGATATTTTAATTGATGACGGAGAGATTGATTTAAAAGTCGAATCCAAAGCTGGGGGTTACGTAATTTGCAAGGCACGTAATGATGGAATATTAGGAAGTCGTAAAACCGTGAATGTACCGGGTGTACGCATCAATTTGCCTTCATTATCTGATAAAGACAGGCGAAATATCCTGTTCGCCATTGAGCAAAACCTTGATTTTATTGCCCATTCATTTGTACGAAATAAGCAGGATGTCATTGATATTCAGCAAATATTAGATGAACACAACAGCCCGATTAAAATCATTGCCAAGATTGAAAATCAGGAAGGTGTTGACAATATTGATGAAATACTTGAACATGCATATGGTGTGATGATTGCCCGCGGCGACTTGGGAATTGAAGTGGCACAGGAAAAAATTCCCGGTATTCAGCGTAAACTGATCCGTAAATGTGTGCGCGCCAGAAAACCGGTTATTGTTGCTACGCAGATGTTGCACTCAATGATTTACAATCCAAGACCGACTCGTGCCGAAGTAACTGATGTTGCCAACGCTATTTATTACCGTACTGATGCACTGATGCTCAGTGGTGAAACTGCCCAGGGGAAATATCCGGTTGAGGCTGTCAGGACTATGGCAAGCATTGCCAGAGAATCAGAAAAAACCAAATTGGTTGAAAATAACATCCCGATTCCCATCGACAAATATGATGTAACTTCTTTTTTAAGTAATGCAGCAGTAGAAGCCAGTTCTCAGCTCGAAACAAAAGCCATCATAACAGACACTTACAGCGGTCGTACTGCCCGGTACTTAGCGGCATACAGAGGTGCTGTACCGGTGGTGGCTATTTGCTACCACGAGCGCTCGACCCGTGAACTAGCCCTTTCCTATGGGGTGAATCCGTTCTACCAGGAGGGAACCGGCAATACACAACAATATTTTATCGAAGCCCTGCAACATATGCTGAAATGGGGCTGGATTCAACAGGATAATCTTGTTTGCTACCTGAGCGGAAGTTTCGGGGAAGGTTTTGGAACGACTTTCTTAGAAGTGAACAATGTAAACAAGATACTTGAATCAAGGGATAAATACTTGTTGCCAAATTTTGAATAACAATCATCTGCTACCCTCTACAAAAACAAGTCAGAAAAATTCAACATATTAAAAATAATCATAGCCTTAAAATCTTCCCAAAAGGAAGATTTTGAAGTTTAAGCTTGAGCAATGAAACGATTAATAATTCTTACCACCATTCTTTCCGTAATTCTCCTTCCCTCCCTTGCTTTACAAACCATTCGAGGTCGTATTGTTGATGGAAGTTCGCAAAAACCGCTTGATTTTGTCAATGTAGTTTTGATAAAAGATACCGATGTAGTTCCGGCAGCAGGAGTTATATCCGATGAAAAAGGAAGATTTGAGCTTACCCGTATTCCTAGTGGCAACTATCTGCTACGTATCAGTTTTGTCGGTTACAACACGATTGAAATACCACTAAAAGTCGGTGATAAGGATCTGGATATGGGTCTGATCAAGTTGATGGAAGATAGCAAATCTCTGTCGGAAATAGAGGTAGTAGGACAAGGTACGCAAATGCGTTTCGAGATTGATAAAAAAGTTTTTTCCGTAGATCAAAACATAGCTTCTGCCGGAGGCTCGGCAACAGAAATTCTACAAAATATACCTTCAGTGGATGTGGATAATGAAGGAAATATTTCTTTGCGCAACAGTTCAAACGTGGAAGTTTGGATCAATGGAAAACCATCCGGATTGACAGAAGAAAACAGGGCACAAATCTTACAGCAAATGCCTGCCGAAAGCCTTGAGTCCGTTGAAATTATGACCAATCCATCAGCCAAATACAATCCTGAAGGAACATCCGGCATCATCAACTTAGTCATGAAGAAGGACAGAAAAGGGGGTTATTACGGTAGTGTTTCATTAGGCACGATGTGGTCACAGGGTTCAGTCCCGGGATACAATGCCGGCGTGAACATAAATTATAACAACAGAAAGTTTGATGCATATCTTAACGTGGGTTTCCGGCGAATGAACTTTTTAGGAGGTGGACAAACTGATCGCTATACCTTAAACAATACGGACACCTTAACCGTGTTACATCAATTCAATCAAAATACTTTTGGGCATCAGAGCTTGTTTACCCGTGCCGGTGTGGATTATCACATCAATGACAAACACTCTATCGGTTTATCAGGTTTTGGTATGGGAGGCACAGGAGGCGGCATCACTAATATTGGTTACACTTTAACAGATTGGACATCAGGCACCATCATAAGGGATTATACGCGTGAAAATATTAGCGCCAATAAACGTCCGGGTATGAATATAAGCCTGGATTATAAATGGGACATAGATACCAATGGCTCTAATTTGATGTCGAGTTTGTCTTATTCCAACTTCAATATGAAAAGCGATGAGACCTATCTACAGCGGGAAAGGAATGCGGAAGACACCACAGCCCACATGATCCAGTACCACCAGGGACAGAACAAACAATGGCAATATAAATTAGATTACACACAAAAGTTTTCAGAAAACGATCGTCTGGAAGCAGGCTGGCAGAGCACCCTACAAGACCGCTTTGGTCCTAATTCGGCTAAAGATTTTTTGAAAGATCAGCCTTTACATTCCTACTACAATGAATTTAAGTACGAAGAACAGATACATGCAGCTTATGTGACGTACGGCAGCAGGATCAAGAATTTAAGTCTGCAAGGAGGCTTAAGAACCGAATATTTTTGGCGTCATCCCATCAATGAAACTAAGGATAACACAGGACAAACACAAAGGGTTGATTATGGGGCAAAAGGAGAATGGCAGTTCTTCCCCAGTTTTTTTGCCTCTTACACTTTGCCTGAAAATAATGAAGTTCAGTTGAATGCGAGCCGGAGGGTTAGTCGCCCGCGTGGTCGTCAAATCAATCCTTTCCGCAATTACTCCGACTCAACCAATATCAGTTACGGTAATCTGGAACTTTCCCCTGAATACTCTACAGTAGTGGAATTGAACTACCTGAAGTTATGGGATAACCATTCTATTTCTTCTAGTATTTATTATAGATTTACAGACGATGTGATACAGCGGGTGAGTTTTATGAACGGTCAGGTCATGGAATCATCTTTTATGAATGTAACCAAATCATCAAATACAGGAATGGAGTTCGTGGTAAAAAACAATTTATTTAAAGTGCTTAATCTCACATCTTCTCTAAATTTATATTACAACAAATTAAACGCCTCCACTTACAACAACCCTTACGATACCTCTGTCGTGATTACAACGCCCGAACAGAAAAATTTTACGTGGAGCACAAGGATAATAGCTAATGTTATTTTTGGGAAAAACACTTCCGGACAGTTAACAGGTTATTATTCAGCACCGCGATTGATTGCTCAAGGCAAACGAACTGCTTCCTATGCCGTGGATTTGGGACTGCGACAAAGTTTTTTCAACAGGAATCTAAGTTTGAATTTTTCGGTACGTGATATTTTCAACACCCGTAAGAGAAGCTCCATTACCTGGGGTGATAATTTCTATCAACGATCAGAAAGTTATTTCTCCGGCAGGATGATAGGGCTGACTGCCACATGGAATTTCGGAAATATGATGCCTAAGAACAACATGAAAATGCGGGAGAGAGGTGAAAGTGAAGATGAATTTGACTTGGAAGGTTTCGGAGAAGATTGACGTACATCATTAAGTTTTCTCGCTTCACACGACTATCCTCAGAATATTAGACAGCATTTGTAAGTTTGAAAAAACCGTTGTATCTTTGCACCGCTTTTTAAAAAAGACATTCTGTCCCATGGTGTAATGGTAGCACTACAGATTTTGGTTCTGCCTGTCTAGGTTCGAATCCTGGTGGGACAGCAAAAGCACGAACGCCTGATAATTATAAATATTTATCGGGCGTTCGTTTTTATATAAAAGAATATTTTACTTTCTCTTTTCCTTTGCCCAGCTATCCTTCAACGATACTGTTCTGTTAAAGATCAATTTTTCTGCGCCTGAATCGGGATCTATGTTGAAATATCCGACACGCTGAAACTGGAAATATGATAAAGCGGGTTCATTTTTTAACCATGGTTCTACAAAACAACCGGTAAGAACTTTCAAGGAATCCGGATTGATCAATTCTCTGAAATCGCGCTCATCAGCAGTTGGATTTTCTACAATGAATAAACGGTCGTATAGTCTGACTTCCGCTTCCACTACATTTTCTGTAGATAACCAATGTAAAGTACCTTTCACCCTGCGATTGGCGTCAGGCATACCGCTTTTGGTGTTCGGGTCATACTCACAATAAATCTCAACAATATTCCCTTCTTCATCCTTCTTACAACCCGTACACATAACGATATAGGCACTTTTCAAACGTACCTCCTTCCCGGGTGTCATGCGGAAGAACTTTTTGGGAGCATCTTCCATAAAATCATCTCTTTCGATGTACAACTCGCGAGAAAAAAGAATTTCCCGTATGCCTGCTTGCTCATCTTCAGGATTGTTTTCAGTTTGCAGGGTTTCAACCTGACCTTCAGGATAATTCGTAATGATCAGCTTCACCGGATCGAGCACTGCATTCACACGCGTAGCCGTTTTATTCAGGGTTTCACGCACCGCATGTTCCAATAATCCATAATCATTGATGCCGTCATATTTGGTATAACCAATTTTATCTATAAAGTTATGAATAGCCTCAGGAGTATAGCCGCGACGGCGCAAACCGCATAGAGTAGGCATACGCGGATCATCCCATCCCGACACCAAGCCATCTTCCACCAATTGTAACATCCTGCGCTTGCTCATTACCGTATAAGTTAAATTCAAACGATTGAATTCGGTTTGTCTGGGCCGATAGTCCGTTTCCTGAAATTGGTCGATAAACCAGTCGTACAACGGGCGATGCACCTCAAATTCCAGGGTGCAAAGCGAGTGGGTTACACCTTCAAAATAATCAGACTGACCATGGGCAAAATCATACATGGGGTAAGCTTTCCAGGTCCAGCCTGTACGATGGTGCGGATGATCGGTAATCACGCGATACATAATCGGATCGCGCATGTGCATATTAGGAGATGTCATATCTATCTTGGCACGCAACACCATTTTCCCCTCAGGGATTTCACCTGTATTCATCTTGCGAAACAGTTCCAAACTTTCTTTTATGGGACGGTTACGGTACGGACTTTCAGTACCCGGCACTGTAGGCGTTCCTTTTTGTTTGGCTATCTCCTCTGAAGATTGTTCATCAACATAAGCTTTTCCGTCTAAAATAAATTTCTCAGCCAAATCCCACAATTGTTGGAAATAGTCGGAAGCATAATAAACATTTTCCCACTGATATCCCAACCATTGAATATCTTCCATGATTGAATCAACATACTCCACATCTTCTTTCAACGGATTGGTATCATCAAAACGCAAGTTGCAAATACCATTATATTTCTCGGCTATTCCGAAATCTATACAAATAGCTTTGGCGTGCCCGATATGCAAGTAACCGTTAGGTTCGGGCGGAAAACGCGTCTGAATACGACCATTATTAAGACCATCACGCAAGTCCTGCTCAACCATTGCTTCAATAAAGTTGAGACTTTTTTTAGGTGCTTCTACACTATCCATAATTTTTACTAAATATGTCCTTTGATAATACCCCTGTTGGAAGATTGAATAAACCGGATGATATTATCCCTTTCAACGGACAGAGGCAAGGTTTCCATTACACGTTCAATCGCGTTGGTTGTGTTGAGTCTCGATTGAAAAATTATCCTGTAAATATCCTGAATGCCATTGATTTGCTCATTGGTATATCCTCTGCGTCTCAGTCCGATAGAATTCACTCCACTATAAACCAATGGTTCGCGACCGGCAACTATGTAAGGCGGCACATCTTGAGAGACTTTCGAGCCACCCTGTAACATGGTATGCGCACCGATTTTAACGAATTGATGCACCAAGGTTCCACCTCCCAAAATTGCGAAATCGTCTATTTCTACCTCTCCTGCCAACTGGGTTGCATTGGCCATTATCACAGAATCCCTGATGATACAGTCATGTGCCACGTGTGAATAAGCCATCAGTAAACAATTGTTTCCTACTATAGTTTCCCCCTTGGCTGCTGTCCCCCTGTTAACGGTAACGCACTCACGAATGGTTGTATTATTACCGATGATAACCAGCGAATCTTCTCCTTTAAATTTTAAATCCTGTGGAATAGCACCCAAAACAGCGCCGGGGAAAATTCTACATTTTTCACCTATCCTTGTCCCTTCAAGGATGGTTGCATTAGCGGCGATGGTTGTGCCTGCACCTATTTCCACATTTTTGTCGATAAATACGAAAGGACCTATTTCAACGCCGGGGCCAATGACAGCCTCAGGATGTACTTGAGAAAGAGGATGTACAGTCATTTTATTTTGTTAAGTATTTTTTTCTTAAAAGTTTAGCAAATTCAGTATTGATTTTATGCCCGGGATATTTGGCAACTATTCTGCCTTTTATCGGTTTTCCGATCAATGCTAAATCACCAACCACATCAAGCAGCTTGTGCATAGCCGGCTCATTTTCAAATCTAAGTCCGCCATTTAAATATCCGAGCTGTGAGGCATCCACGGATTTCTGATTTAACTTCTCACATAAATTATCCACAGCTTTCTGCGACATAATTCTATCATAAATCACAATGGCATTTTTTAAGTCACCACCTTTTATCAGATTCATTTCAAGTAAATGTTCAATTTCACGAACAAACACAAAAGTCCGTGCTGCTGCAGCCTTCTCATTAAATTCACTAATGTCATTTAAGACAGCTGTTTGTTCCCTCAGCACGGGAGAATCGAATCCTATCAATACTTCCAATTCAAATTTATCCGAAGGATAGGCTGTTATTTTGGAACCCGAATCCGTTTCGTGTTCAACAACATCGGTAATCACAAGATGTTTTTTATCGTCATCTTGTTCTACTACACCTACTTCTAATATTTTATCCCTGAAAAAACGTGCACTTCCGTCTAAAATTGGAAATTCGGGTCCGTCAACTTCAAACAAACAGTTATCTATCCCAGCAGCATAGAAAGCGGCTAAGGCGTGCTCTACCGTACCGACTTGCATGTGGTCATTCATTAAAACCGTTCCCCGAACAGTATGACCGACATTATCTACAATGGCTTCTATACAAGGTTTGCCTGCGATGTCTGTCCTGCAAATGACAATACCGTGATTGGCAGGAGCAGGATGAGCCGTCAATTTGACGTTAAGTCCGGTATGTAACGCAACCCCTTCAAGAAAAAAAGAATCTCCAATAGTTTTTTGTTTCATTACCTTATTTTGTATCGGAATTAATGTCTTTACCTTCGGTTTTGTTTTCAACAATCTTTTCTAATTCCTTTACTTTTTTAATCAATTCATAGATAGTTTTTTGCAGTTCAGGCAAGTTTTTGCTAACCACATAAGAACGCCTGAACGTGTTCATCGGCACAGCGGGATAGCCTGAATAAATTTGTCCCGGGGTTTTTATATTGCTTCCAACTCCTGCTTTAGCTCCTAAAATGGTTCCGTCAGCTATACTGATATGTCCGGAGATACCAACCTGGCCGCCAAACATTACTTTTTTGCCGATTTTTGATGAACCGGCTATACCGGTTTGTGAGGCTATGACTGAATGTTCGCCTACCTCTACATTGTGTGCCACCTGCACCAAATTGTCAATTTTTACTCCTTTTCGAATAATCGTGCTTCCGATAGTCGCCCTGTCAACAGTAGTGTTCGCTCCAATCTCCACATCATCCTCTAAAATCACATTGCCAATTTGCGGGATTTTCTCATAACTGCCACTTTCCGTCGGGGCAAAGCCAAATCCATCGGCACCAATCACTGCATTGGCATGAATGACACAATTGTTACCGATTATCGTATCCGGATAAATAACCACTCCGGGATAGATGATTACATTGTCTCCAATCATCGTATTATCGGCAATACTCACATTTCCGTGAATCGTGGGTCGTTTGCCGATTTTAACCTGAGCTCCGATTTGAACAAAAGGAGCTATAAATGCTTCGTTCCCGATTTTTGCAGATGCATCAATATTGGCTAAAGGAGAAATACCTGACTTTCGTTCCTGAGAGTTCTTAACCAAACTCATCAGCCTGGCCAAAGATTCGTACGCGTTATCCACACGTATCAAGGTGGGACTGACAGGTCTTTCAGGTTTGAAATCACGATTGACCAATACGATATCGGCCCGGCAGTCATAGATATAATTTGTATATTTTGGATTTGACAGAAAAGACAGCGTACCGGGTTTTCCTTCTTCTATTTTTGAAAAATCATGTACGCTTACACGAGGATCTCCCTCTACCGTTCCTTTTAAAAAATCAGCGATTTGTTGGGCTGTAAACTTCATTCTTCAGAATTAATAATCCAAATGATTGAGTGAAAATCGCATGCGGAAATTACAATAGTAAAAATCACATACTGCTATCATTTCAAAAATTTGAGCGCAAAAATAATAAACATAATTGACAATATCAGATTAATCCTTGTTTTTTCCTATTTTCAAACATTTATTCATCTGCCTTTACAGCATCTGCCCGTTCACAATTATCATCCCGATCAGTCTTCTAATTTCAGATAGCAGAAAAAATGCTTACTCACTTTCTTGGTTAATACCTGAATATTTAACATATCGGATACTTCCGCAATATCTTTAATGCTCCCGTCCTTTAGCAATATATTAATATTTTCATCTTCAGGAGAATAAGTATCGGTACTGACGATCGAATCACCCATCAAATATTGGGCTTCTTCCAAACTGATATTGAAACGTTGCATGTACCTTTTTAGTGCATTTTTTTGTAAAGTTTCATCAACAGCTTCCGAACCAACCTGAACTTTGAACAGCTTTCTGTTAATAAATGACTTACACAACAATGACAACACAAAATCTTCGTGATTCATCCACACTTTGATGGCAGAAAAAAAATCAGCATCATCTAACATCATAAAACTTTCAAAAACATCTGTTGATTTAGAAAAGTCAGACAAACTGATTTTATGGTATAAAAAATAATGTAAAGCCGGTGTAGCAAACAACTCAATACCTTGTGAAGCAAGCTCTTTTGCCCGATTCAAAATATTAATCAACATTCTTTCTGCAGCAACGGATGTTTTGTGCAAATATACCTGCCAATACATCAGCCTGCGGGCAACCAGGAATTTCTCAATGGAATAAATCCCTTTGGCTTCTACCACCAACTGTCCTTCATGCAAATTCAACATCTTGATGATGCGGGCAGCCCCGATGATCCCCTCACTGACACCACAAAAAAAACTATCGCGGCTCAGATAATCCAATCTGTCCATGTCCAACTGACCGGACACCAACTGATGTAAAAACCTACGTGGATACTTGTTTTGAAAAATATCAATTGCCATATCGAGTTTTCCCTTAAACTCGATGTTCATCTTCTCCATGATCAACAAAGATATTTCCTCATGACATACACTAGGCACCAAACTATGCTCTAAAGTATGAGAAAATGGTCCGTGCCCAATATCATGCAGCAACATACAGGCTTTAACTGCCACCTCCTCTTCATAAGAAATAGCATGTCCCGCTACTCTAAGCTGATCGACTGCTTCCCCCATGAGATGCATCGCACCCAAAGAATGTTGCATGCGTGTGTGTTGTGCACCAGGATACACATAGGGGGACAAGCCAAGTTGTTTGATGCGGCTCAGCCGCTGAAAATAAGGATGCTGAATAATGTCGTAAAGCAAACCATCCGGTATGTTGATAAAGCCAAATACCGGATCATTGATAATTTTTCGTTTTTTCTCCATGAATATTGATTTGTTACCAAGCCGTTTAGACTGTTAAGAGCTTAAGCATGCAAAGATGCCAGGATCTCAATCAGCCACTTCCAACTCTTTTCTGTAGAACTGATACTTACCCGCTCATCCGGAGAGTGAACGTCATACATTTGCGGTCCCATGGAAATCATGTCTAGATGAGGGTATTTTTCTAAAAACAAGCCACATTCCAAGCCCGCATGTATAGCGGTTTGTATAGGAGTTTTTCCAAATAATTTTTCATAGGCGGCAGAAGCCTTTTTCAATATGGCTGAATTTTTATTGGGCTGCCAACCCGGATATCCGTCCGATTGTTTGACTTTCGCACCTCCCAATGTGAGAGCTGCACATACCTGATTAGCGATATCTGTTTTACCGTCGTTAGAAGAGCTGCGTTGACTGGTATTTACTTCTATGAGATTATCAGCCTTCATCTTTACTGATGCCAGATTGGTAGAAGTCTCCACCAGGCCGGGAATATCGCGACTCATGGCTTTCACGCCATGAGGACAAGCGTAGAGCATATTTAAAAATCTGTCGGAGAAAGATTTTGTCATCACTGATGCAGGTAAAGCCTCCGACTCCAAGTCGATTTGCAAATTAGGTTCTATGCCCTGATATCTTTCCTCCAAAGCCGAAACATACATATTCAGCATCACACGAACTTTTTCTTTTTCGGCGTGTGGCGCAGCACACAAGGCAGTAGCTTCACGCGGAATGGCATTGTGCAAATTTCCGCCATTAAAGCTGTATAAACGTAAATCCATTTGCTGATTCAGCTCCCAGAGATAGCGATTCAGCACTTTATTCGCATTAGCCCTTCCCAAATGAATATCACCACCGGAATGACCACCTGACAAACCCGACACACTAATTGTGAATCCGAAATAGCCGGAAGGTGTAGCTTCTCTTTCAAAAAAGAAAAATGCTTTAGTTCCAATTCCTCCGGCGCAGCCGATGAAGACTTCCCCATCTTCTTCCGAATCTAAATTTATCAATATGGAACCGCTTAAAAAATCTTTGGCTAATCCATATGCACCGGTCAGGCCGGTTTCCTCATCTACCGTAAACAGACATTCCAGGGCTGGATGTCTCAAGTCATCAGAATCCAATATTGCCAACATCATGGCGACTCCTATACCGTTATCGGCACCAAGGGTGGTCCCTTTGGCCTTCACCCAATCACCATCTATGTAAGCTTCAATGGGGTCGGTATCAAAATTATGTGTTGAATCTGCATTTTTCTCACATACCATGTCCACATGGGCTTGCAAAATAACAGTCGGCTGGTTCTCGTAACCAACTGTAGCAGGTTTTTTAATCAGCAAGTTTCCGGAACTATCTTGTGCAAAAGATAAATTTTGTGATTTTGCATAGTCAATCAGATAGGTTATTATTTTTTCTTCTTTTTTAGACGGACGCGGAATTTGGGTTATTTGATAAAAAAAATTCCAAAGCTTTTGGGGTTGGAGATTACGCATAATAAATTGATTAAAAGTTTGATTGCAAATTTACAGGAATTTTCAGGATTGACAAAAGAAGTTATAAAAAAGATATTCGAGCTCAGTCAGATGAATCGAGCACATAACAAACATATAAATTATCCATCCATTCTCTTATCTGAAAAAAAATCAGTAATTTTGTTCTGCTTAATAAAAACACGGTAAGATTTCATGTTGTTTTCAAAAATTATTGGACAAAAAACCATTAAAGAGCGGCTGATTCGCACTGTTCACGAGAATCGAATACCTCATGCACAATTGTTTCGCGGCCGGGAAGGTGTGGGCAAGCTCGCGCTGGCTGTAGCTTATGGTCAATATATTTGCTGTAAAAACAGAACTGAACACGATGCTTGTGGTGTTTGTCCTTCTTGTGTTAAATATTCAAAATTAGCTCATCCTGACTTACATTTAGTTTTTCCCATCATCAAACCAGCTAATAAGGAATCGCTTGTATGTGATGATTTTGTCAATGAATTCAGAGAATTGTTCATCGAAGATCCCTACATGAGCGCTCAGGATTGGTTCAACAAAATATCGAAAGATCCCAAACAAGGTGTTATCTACTCAAATGAAAGTCAAGAAATTATTCGTAAGCTGAGTTTAAAAACATACGAGTCTGAGTATAAGGTGATGATCATCTGGCTTCCGGAGAAAATGCATGTCACTTGTGCTAATAAGTTGTTGAAAATATTAGAAGAACCTTCTGACAAAACTGTTTTTTTGTTGGTTTCCGACCAGCCTGAAACAATCATTACAACTATTTTATCAAGAACGCAGCATGTAATCATTCCTGCCTTGGAGAGTGAAGATATCGTATCTGCACTGACTTCCGGTACTAAAGTAAAAATTTCACCAACTGACGCATTAAACATCGCGCGTATTGCCAAAGGAAGTTATAAGAAGGCAAAAAATCTGTTGTTGGAAAGCGATGAACACAAAGAGAATTATGACAAATTTACACAAATCATGCGTGATGCCTGGAAGGTAGGTAACAGAAAAAATTATGCTGCCTTAAAATCGCTGAAGCAATGGTCGGATGATATGTCACAGCAAACTGTAGGCAGAGAAAGGCAAAAAAGTTTTTTAGTTTACGCACAACATATGTTGCGTGAAAATTTTATACTAAATTTGCAGCAACCCGAATTAAATTATCTGGATCAGACAGAAGCTGATTTTTCTAAAAACTTCTCGCCTTTCATTCATGCTGGAAATGTGGAAGATTTAATGGCGGAATTTGCTTTAGCACAAAGACATATTGAGCAAAACGTCAACGCCAGAATGGTGTTTTTTGATTTAATGCTTAAAATTATTGTGCTTTTAAAAAAATAAAAAATTCATGGAACAAATATATGACGAAAACAGCGGTTGTAATGGCTGCAGCTATAAAGGATTCAATTTGGGGTCCCACCAAAAACTAAATACATTCGACTGGTTAAGTGACTTGCCCGAAACCCATCAGGAAACTGATTATGTTGAAGTCCAATTTAAAAATACAAGAAAAGCGTATTTCATCAACAGTGCTAAAATTCCTTTAGAAAAAGGGGATATTGTGGCAGTCGAATCATCACCGGGTCATGATATAGGTGAAGTTACACTGATCGGGCGATTGGTGTTATTGCAAATGAACAAGCAAAATATCAATCCTGAAAAGTATGCCATAAAAAAGATTTACCGCAAAGCAAAAGAAGCTGATCTTGAAAAACAAAAAGAGGCCAAGGCTAAGGAACAGGAAACGATGATCAAAGCCCGGCAGATCACTGAGGATATGAAATTGGACATGAAGATTGGAGATGTCGAATTTCAAGGAGGTGGGGGAAAAGCCATTTTTTACTATATCGCTGATGACCGGGTGGATTTTCGCCAATTAATTAAAGTTTTTGCCGAAACTTTTCGTGTGCGCATTGAAATGAAACAAATCGGAGCACGGCAGGAGGCAGGAAGAATCGGCGGTATCGGTCCCTGCGGTCGCGAACTATGTTGCTCCAGTTGGAAAACCAACTTCAATTCAGTGTCAACAGCGGCGGCCCGCCATCAGGACATTTCAATGAATATGCAAAAAATTACTGGTCCTTGCGGCAAAATCAAATGCTGTATCCGGTATGAATTAGATGCATATGTGGATGCCCTGAAAGATTTTCCTTCCAAAGAAATTACGCTAGAAACCACAGATCGCACATACTATCATTTTAAGACTGATGCTTTCAAACCATCTATTTCCTATTCCACAGCACAAAATTTCGGAGAGAATGTCATCACCATCAGTCCGGATAGGGCTAAAGAAATAATAGCCCTGAATAAAAGGGGAGTTAAGCCGGACTCATTAGATGCGGAACAAGAAGAAAGGCAAAAAAACGCATATAGCAGTGCCATTGAAGAAGATAGTTTGACACGTTTCGATAAACAAAAAAACCAAAAAGGAGAAAACGCCCATCCGGAAAAAAAAGAAATCCAAAAAATCTAAAAAATGAATAATAATCTAACCGATTATATCTTGCAGGTCAAGTTTAACAACTTCTTTCAATGGTTATTATTGACATTGCTGCTACCAATATTGATTTTTGGTTCATGCGGTAAGCAACCGGTTTTTCATGAATATAAACTAATAAATACCAACGGCTGGTCGTCCGACAGCAGTTATGTTTTCAATGTGACAATTAATAACACCGTGGCTTTGTACGATTTGTCCATAGGTGTTCGCCATAACGGCAATTATCCCTATCAAAATTTATGGTTGTTTGTTAAACAAATAACTCCTGATCACGATATTAAACATGACACCATTTTCTGTGCTATGGCGGATTATACAGGAAAATGGTACGGAACAGGGAATGGATCGATTTATACTTTACAGGTGCCTTTACATAAGCATTTTTATTATGACAAAACCGGTACGTATCAATATTCCATTGTTCACGGCATGAGAGATGATGTTTTGAAAGGCGTGAATGCCATAGGATTAAAATTAGAAATCGTAGATGGGGAAGAATAAATTAGCAAAATTTGCCGAGATGGAATCTTTTCCAAATGTATTTCAAATAACCTCCCGAGAAGTATTACTGGGGAAGTCATTTGAGCATAAGGGGAAGTGGAGTAAATCGGTATTCAAAAACGACAATCCCATCGTGCTGGAGTTAGGTTGCGGAAAAGGGGAATATTCGGTAGGATTGGCTGAATTATTTCCTGATAAGAATTTTATTGGTGTTGATATCAAAGGAGCAAGGATGTGGACAGGTGCCAAAGATTCTCTTGAAAAAAATTTAAAAAATGTAGCTTTTTTACGCACTAATATTGAAATGATCAATCATTTCTTTGATACCGGTGAAGTATCCGAAATTTGGCTCACCTTCCCCGATCCGCAAATGAAAAAAACTTCTAAAAGACTGACTTCTACGAACTTCATGAAGAGGTATCAGCAAATTGTTAAAGAAGGCGGATTGATCCATTTAAAAACGGATAGTCAGTTTATGTTCACCTATACCCATGAAATGATCAAAGCCAATCATTATGCGGTGGATATGATTACCAACAATTTATATGCTTCTCCTTCTAACGACCCCATTTTAAACATTAAAACTTTTTACGAACAACAGTGGTTGGACAGAGGCATCAGCATCAAATACATCCGCTTTGTGTTGGAGAAAAAAAGCTCTTTCAAAGAGCCGGATGTAGAAATCGAAAAAGACGGTTACCGAAGTTTCGGCCGAAATCAACGCAATAATCAATCAAAATAAAATACAGAATGACCCTATATCCCCAATTAATATTAGATACCTTGAAGCGTGTACGTTATCCTGGAACAGGCAAAGACATCGTTTCTTCCGGCATGGTACAGGACGACATCCGCATTGATGGTATGAAAGTTTCGTTTTCAATCCTGTTTGAAAAACCAAACGATCCTTTCCGGCAATCTGTTATCAGGGCTGCTGAAACGGCTATTCTAACCTATATCAGTGAAGATATCGAGATAAAAGGAAATATCAAAGCCGCCTTCAAACAGGTTGTTCCGTCCAAACCTCTATCCATTCTGCCGAACGTAAAAAACATCATCGCTGTATTTTCGGGCAAAGGCGGGGTGGGTAAATCAACTGTAGCCTCTAACTTAGCCATTGCATTGGCACAGTTGGGTTACAAAGTAGGTTTGTTGGATGCGGATATTCACGGTCCTTCTATCCCAAAAATGTTTGATGTAGAGGATGCCCGCCCTATGTTGGAAGAAGTTGGCGGCAAGCAAAAGATCATCCCCATTGAAAAATACGGTATTCGTCTATTGTCCATTGGTTTTTTTGTTAATCCCGAAGAAGCCCTGGTTTGGAGAGGCGCTATGGCAAGTAATGCTTTGAAACAGTTGATTACGGATGTAAGTTGGGGAGAATTGGATTATTTTGTAATGGACTTACCTCCCGGAACCGGCGATATTCACCTGACATTGGTACAAACCATGGGTATTACCGGTGCCATAGTAGTAACTACTCCGCAGGATGTAGCTTTGTCAGATGCCCGCAAAGGAGTAAATATGTTTAAAGGTGACAAGGTTAACGTTCCGGTATTGGGACTGGTAGAGAATATGTCGTGGTTTACACCTGCTGAATTGCCCGAAAACAAATACTATCTATTTGGCAAAGAAGGCGGACAAAGATTGGCTGAAGAATTAAACATACCTTTGCTTGGTCAAATCCCTATTGTGCAAAGCATACGTGAAGGTGGTGATGCAGGTAAACCGGTTGCAACAGACAGCAATTCTATTTCAGGTTTAGCTTTTAAAAATTTAGCTGAAAAAGTAGTGGAACAAACCGAACTCAGAAATAAAAATCTCGCTCCAACACAAAAAGTTGAAATAACGAACAGCTGACAAGTTTACCAGATTAAATTTTCCGAAAATTTCGGAAAATTAATATTTTACGTTAAAAATTTATTTTTTAACTAAAATATAATATATTTGCATTTTTGTTCTTTATTTTACTTCAATTTTTCTTTTTTATCCTAATAATTTCGTACGTTTGTCACTCATAAGTAAATATTAACCTCTCAATCATTCATGAAGCGAATAATTCTAATATACATATTGATAGCGAGTTATGGGTTTAGCCACGCACAAAGCCTGACTGATATGATCTCAAGATCAAACAAGTGGTCTATCGTAGGCTATACAGGGGTTGCTCGCTTGGACACTGATATAGAGCCCGATTATGACTTTTCATGGATAATGAAAAGCCCTACCTTAGACATGTCTATAGAATACAATGTTCACCCTATATTTTCCCTGGGAGTTAATTATGGCGGCCTAATTTTTAATCAGGAAGATAAAGATGAGAAATTCACAACCGGAGGTGCATTTTTTTCTTCATTCATTAGTTTTGACTTTATAAGTTTAGTTTTAGGCAAAAAAATAAATTGTTGAGCTTGTGGGGGAGTGCCGGCGTTGGTGTTGCAGGCATGGTATGGCCCAAATACGAAACCACACGTGAATTTAAAGGACCTCATCAGCTAAAATATGGATATCCTGTATCGTTTCCTCCCGCTTTTATGATTTTTCCTTATTCAGTTGTCCTCGAATTCAATCTCACCAAAAAGGTTAGTTTGGGGGCCCATTTTAAATATTATTACACCAATACTGATCACTTAGAATCTATTTATCGGGGTTATTACTACGACCAATGGGAAACTTTTGGTCTCAACTTACGCTATAAATTTACACAAAAAGATGTGACAAGTGTAAGGGATCAGCTCCCTGATACCACATCACAGAACATTATCAGACAACTTCAACAGCAAATTAATCAGCTTGGCCAACGTATAGATACGGTCGAAAATAACTTTGCCTCTTTGGATTACAGAGTTATAAAACTTGAAGGAGTATTGTCCAATGACGGTCCGGATACCGACCAGGATGGCGTGCCGGATATCAGGGATTTAGAGCCCAATACACCTCCGGGTACACCAGTTGATTTTTGGGGTAGAAGCATGAAAGTACAAACCATCAAAGAAGAAGATATTCTTTCGGTTTATTTTGATTTCGACAGCTATGAGTTAGATAAGATTGCACAAATCACCATCATCAAAGTAGCTCAGAAAATGGCTGAAGATCCTGATTTACTGCTTGAAATCAGAGGCTATACAGATTATCTCGGTACAAACGAATACAATAAAAAACTGAGTCGCCTGAGGGCAGAACGAGTAAAACAAGAGTTGGTGCAGAAATATGAAATTCCTCATGACAGGATGGTTGCCAACGGATTGGGTAAAATACCCGAACCGCCTTTAAAGTCTTTGGTTAACAGGCGATGCGACTTCTTTTTTAGCAAATAACAAGTGAATAAATAGGAGTTAGAGGGATTGGTTATATGCTTTAATCAATCCCTCCATCTTTTGGTGAGGTCTCCGTAAACATCTATGCGCCTATCGCGGAAGAAGGGCCACATTCGCCTCACTGCTTCGGTACGTGATAAATCAATGTTTACTATCAAATTTTCATCCCGGGTGTCCCGGGCTTGTGCTAATATTTCGCCCTGCGGACCGGCAACAAAACTATTTCCCCAAAAAGAAATACCGTTCGTTTGTCCGGAAGGATCAGGTTCATACCCCACCCTATTGCAAGAAATTACCGGTAAAGCATTGGCAACAGCATGTCCGCATTGAATGGTGATCCAAGCATCCAACTGACGATTTTTTTCATCTTCCGTATCGGTACTCTCCCACCCTATGGCAGTCGGATAAATCAAAACTTCTGCTCCTGCCATCGCCATCAAACGGGCTGCTTCAGGATACCATTGATCCCAGCACACCAGTACTCCTAATTTACCGACGGATGTCTGTATGGGCATAAAACCCGTATCACCGGGTGTAAAATAAAACTTCTCATAATAAGCAGGATCATCCGGGATATGCATTTTGCGATACTTCCCGGCAATAGAACCGTCTTTCTCGATTACTACCGCCGTATTGTGATACAAACCCGTAGCACGCTTCTCAAAAAGCGAAAGTACGATCACCACCTGATGTTCTTTGGCTGCCCGACCGAATATTTCTGTAGAATACCCGGGAATGGTTTCCGCCTGGTCAAACACAGCCGGATCTTCAGTCTGGCAAAAATACAAACCATTGTGAATTTCCTGCAATACTATCAGCTCTGCACCTTGCTGAGCAGCTTGCCGGATATTTTGTAACAATTTCGCTACATTCTCATCACGAGAAGCCGTGTTCGCTTGTTGAATTAATGCAACCTTCATATAATTATAATTTGTTTTTATTTCCCTTGTTTGTTCTGACTCCTGTCTCTCAATCAATAATATTGCATGGTCACACAATGCAAAGACCCGTGTTGTTGAATCAAAGGCAAACAATTGACACCGATGATTTCCCTGTCTGGAAAGACTTTCCGTAGTTGTTCCAATGCTATTTTATCTTTTGGAGAATCATAGGTAGGGACCAAGACTGCTCCATTGATAATCAGAAAATTAGCATAGGTGGCCGGTAATCTTTCACCTTCGCGATATACTGCATCTGCCATGGGCAAAGGTACTAATTTATAAGCATTGCCATCCAATGTTTGAAAACTTTGCAATTCCTGCTCCATCAACAACAACTCCTGGTAATGCTCATCGGAAGTATCAGCACATTGAACATAGGCGATGGTGTCAACATCACAAAAACGAGCCAGGGTATCAATATGACTATCCGTATCATCTCCTTGCAAATGACCGTGATCCAGCCATAATACCTGTTTTAAACCGAAGTATTCTTTGAGTTTTGCTTCTGTTACTTCTTTGGATAAATTATTACGATTGGCGGACAACAAACAGTTGGAAGTAGTTAACAGCGTCCCTTGTCCGTCCGATTCAATGCTTCCGCCTTCCAAAACAAAATCCAAATGATTGCGATACAGTGCGTCTTTATCGAAAATACCCTTATCAAACAACAATCGGGTCAATTGATTGTCCAAATCAGCTTTATATTTTTTTCCCCAACCATTGAATGCAAAATCACAAATTATTTTTTTATTGCCTTCAAAGACAGTAATACCACCATGATCACGTGCCCAGGTGTCATCGGTAGGCAATTCAACAAAAGTGATGTTTTTACCTTTTGCACCTTTGAGCAAATGCTTAATTTTTATTTTATCGTGACAGACTACCAATAAATTTTGAAATCGCAGGATAGCACGCGCAATCTCAACAAAGCAAACGTTCACTTCATCAAGCATATACGCCCAATCCGTTCCCTCGTGAGGAAAAGTCAACTGGATAAAGTCTTGTTTTGCCCATTCAGGCGGAAGTATGGTTTTCAAGCTCATCAATACAACATTTATTATAAAATTTAAGGATAAAACCACTTCAGAGCCGATTCAATAGCTTTTTCAATAGGAGTTTCGGGTAATGACAATTCTTTTTTTGCTTTAGCATTCGTATAATACTCCTTTATCAATAACTGATTGATATTCCGACTTGAAAAAGACACTTTGATTTTCATTAATTGAAGAAAATCGCCCAAATAACCCACTAATTTCAATAAAAAATCAGGAAGTACCATGATGATTTGTTGGTAATTCCCTACCCTGCTTTGTATTTTAAAATACTCTTTAAAACTCAAATTGATATTACAGGCCAAATATCTCTCACCGGATTTTCCCATGGTCAAAGCATTACAGCAAGCAGTAGCCACATCTTCAACCGCCACAAAATTCTTTCCTCCGGAAGGAATGAACAAAAAACGCTTTTTATGTCCCATCTGTACCAATACCCCTGAACTGGGTTTAGTGTCATGACTTCCAATCATAAAGGTCGGATTAATGATAATGGCATGACGATTCTTGGAAGCATTAGCAAAATCAACCACCAATTTTTCTGCTTCAAATTTACTTTTTGCATAGTGTGATTTCGTAAAGGGATATGAAAAAGATACATTTTCATCAGCTAAATTATCAACACTGCCAAAACCAATAGTGTTCGCGGAACTTACAAAAATTACTTTGTTAATCAACAATTCTTCGACTGTCTCGAGTAATTTTTTGGTTGCATCTACATTGATATTTTTGTATTTTTGATACCCTATTAAATGCATATCGGTCACCGCGGCAATATGAATAACTGCATCGCAAGATTGCATGGCATGATATAAAGTATTTTTATCATTAAAATTACCTCTGATGCACTCCACCCTATTTAAGTCAAAGGCGATTTTTTTAGCGGATCTGACAATGATTTTTACCTGATGCCCCTTATTTAAAAGTTGCATAACAACGTGATGCCCTAATAAACCATTGGCTCCGGTAACTAAAATTTGCATAGGTAAATATTTAAGAATGAGTGATATTTATAGACTCTTGAAAACTTTTTTATAATTTGTGTGTAAAAATAAACAACTTTATTTGTTTTTATCAAATCTACCCCTGCTTAACAAAATAATTTAGATGACAAAAATAAAATAAGATTTTCTTTTAACGAATTATTAAAGGAAATACCGGTTTTTCAACTATTGAGTTTGTAAAAACTTATTAACTTTGCAGATTTAAACGGACTGTTGAAATAATTTACAGCTCATTCATTATCAAATGATTTTTAAAAATATAAATTATTGATATCATCTATTCTAAATTTAATAACGACATAAACAAAAATTTAGAAAAAAAATATCAACCATATTAACAAGCTATTATTATTATCATTTAAAGTTTAAAATCTGAAACATTAATATTAATTATTGTTGAAACAATGAATAAATCAAAACTTATTGGTGAGATTAATCGTTTACGAAAAGAAAAAAATGCTGTCATCATGTCCCATTTTTATCAGACAGATGATATACAAAATATTGCCGACAAAGTAGGAGATAGCCTGGCTTTAGCTCAGTGGACTATACAAACTGATGCTGACATTATTGTATTGTGTGGTGTTCATTTCATGGGTGAAACAGCCAAAATCCTTTCACCCAATAAAAAGGTATTGATTCTCGATGTGGAAGCAGGTTGTTCTTTGGCAGAAAGCTGTCCTGCAGACAAGTTTGAAGAGTTTATCAAAGCACATCCTGACCATACTGTGATCAGTTATGTAAATACAACTGCAGAAGTGAAAGCCCTGACGGATATAGTGGTTACTTCAACCAATGCTAAGAAGATTATCAATCAATTACCTTTGGATGAGAAAATAATTTTTGGTCCTGATAGAAATTTGGGTAATTATATTAACAAAATTACCGGTAGAAATATGTTGTTGTGGGATGGTGCGTGTCATGTGCATGAGAATTTCTCCATTGAAAAATTGATACGATTGAAAAAGGAACATCCTGATGCGACTACTATTTCACATCCTGAATGTACCGAATCTTTATTGAATTTAGCGGACTTTATTGGTTCTACACAAGATTTATTGAATTATACGACCAATTCTGAACATAAAAAATTTTTAGTAGCAACAGAAGCCGGTATCTTATATCAGATGAAAAAATATAATCCGGATAAAATATTTATTCCCGTACCACCAAACGATGGTACTTCTGCTTGTAATGTGTGTAGTTACATGAGACTAAATACCTTGGAGAAATTGTATTTATGTTTGAAAAATGAAAGTCCGGAGATTTTAATTGATGAAACTTTAAGACTAAAAGCTTTAAAACCAATTATCAGAATGTTGGAAATGTCTTGATTTATTTTTGAATAAATTTATAGACTTTATCGTTTCTCCTGACTAATTCTTTAGTTTTAATAGAAAAATATTCGCCTTTCACTGCTTTGTCAACTACCTGAAGATCTACACGCAGTTCTTCGATAATATCTTCATATACGCCTGTTGTTTCACCTATGATAAGCATTTCATCACCTTTGGAGATATATTGTGCTTCTACATATATTTCTGCAACTCCTATTTTAGTGAAATAATTGGTAACTTTGCCTATATATACTTTTTTGTGTGTAGCATCAGAACCGTAATTAACACTCCATTCACCTAATCTTTGTCCAAGATAATATCCATTCCAAAATCCGCGGTTAAATACTTTGTTCAACCTCTTATTCCAATTGTCAATTTTTTCCTGGGTGAAATTATCTTCTAAATAAGCGTTTACTGCTTCTTTATAGCAAGCCACAACTGTTTTGACGTACTCAGGTCCACGAGCTCTACCTTCAATTTTAAAAACCCTGACACCGGAGTCCAGCATAATATTCAGGAAATCAATGGTTTTTAAATCTTTGGGAGACATGATGTATTCATTATCGATTTCCAATTCAATTTCAGAATCTATATCTCTTACGATATAACCCCTGCGACAAATTTGATTGCAAGCTCCCCTGTTGGCAGATAAATTTTTCTCGTGTAAACTCAGGTAACATTTACCGGAAACTGCCATACACAAGGCACCGTGACAAAACATTTCAATGCGAACCAAAGCACCATTTTTTCCTCTGATATTTTGATCTATAATTGCTTGATAAATCTTTTTTACCTGTTCCAAGTTTAGTTCGCGCGCCAACACAACTACATCGGCAAATTGCGCATAAAACTTCAAAGATTCTACGTTAGAGATATTCAATTGTGTGGATAAATGTACTTCAACGCCAATGGAATTAGCATACATCAAGGCAGCTATATCTGAAGCTATGATAGCCGAAACCCGTACTTCTTTTGCTGTGTCTATAATTTCTCGCATCAATACGATATCTCCATCATATAAAATCGTATTAACTGTCAGATAAGATTTTATGTTATTTTCATTGCAAGTTGCTACAATCTTTCGTAAATCATCAGTCGTAAAATTATTACTGGATTTACTGCGCATATTCAGTTTTTCTATACCAAAATACACAGAATCGGCACCGGATTGTATAGCTGCAGTTAAGCTCTCCCATGATCCAACGGGAGCCATGATTTCTATATCTTCACGTCTGAGATTATTCATTGATAGTGAGGCGTTAATTTATTGATTTGTATGGCTGTACCTATTCGTATTTGATGATATGGAAAACTACGAATACCATATTGATATTGAGTAAATATGTTAAGTATTTGATATTTATAATTTATTTTAGTTTGAAAAATAAGGGGATTATCTCCGTAATCATTACCATATGCGGGATGTTTATGCATCCATCCATCATATCCGGCAATGGTATTTTCCCATTTCCAATGCTGATTACCAACAATTAATTTCGCACCATAGATAGGTGCATCATTTTGGCGACTACCGCTAGTCTCCCAGCACAGAAATCCTATATTTCCCACCAGTCTGATTTCGTTAAGAATATTATTTTTAAAGAAAACAGATTTTCCTACCTCCAAATCAAAATAATAATCCGGTGTATCAAAATATCTTCTCTCTTTAAAGTTTGTCCCGGAAGCGGTTTTTAATGTTGAATTCAAGATGATTGCAGGTTTGATTGTACCTTCTTTTAGTATTGAAATTCTTGTCTGTACATAAAAATCTCCCATTGCTCGTCCCTTGGTATTACCATTCATATCACGTTCGATGCTTAGTGCATCTGTAACTTGATAATGTTCTAAAATACTGGTCCATATTTTAAAGGAAACCCTTTTTGGCAATAAAGGTATATCTATTTTGATATAAGCATTTTTGGTTTTGTCTCCAAAACCAAAATAATAGTCGCTCATCAGCTCCAAAGTGGTTTTATCCGCAATGGTAGCATCCGTAAATTCCGGTACCGGATTGGCATTCGGACCAAACCAAGCAGGGGAGTATCGAACTGTTTGCGCAATAATTTGTCCCGATATAAGAGCTATAGCTATTATGAAGAAAACACACCTCATACGTTTATTATTTGTAGTATGGAACTCTTGATAAACTGATTGAATCAATTACTTCGTTCGCGGATTAAATTGGTTCGTGTTCGTCTTGTATCTAATAATTTACAAATCTACATGATATTTTTTAATTTTGTAGCTCAAATTTATTGATGATGAAAATCGCCCAGATACAATTTTCGGAAAAGCCATTGTTTTTAGCTCCTATGGAGGATGTGACTGATCCGGCTTTTCGCCTGCTGTGTAAGCGCTATGGAGCTGATATGCTATATACCGAGTTTGTTTCGTCGGAAGCCCTCATTCGCAGTGTTAATCGCACCAAACAAAAGTTAACTATTTATCCTGAAGAGCGACCCATCGGTATTCAGATTTATGGTCATGATACCGACTCCATGGTAGAGGCGGCTAAAATTGCAGAAGAGGCGAATCCTGAGTTGATTGATATTAATTTTGGTTGCCCGGTCAAAAAGGTAGCACGAAAGGGTGCTGGAGCCGGTCTTTTGAAAGATATTCCTCGAATGCTAGATATTACTACAAAAGTGGTTAAAGCTGTTAAATTGCCCGTAACGGTCAAAACTCGCTTGGGTTGGGATGAAGAGAACAAAATTATTGTTGATTTGGCTGAACGGTTGCAAGATTGCGGTATTGCAGCTTTGACCATACATGGCAGAACCCGTTCTCAAATGTATAAAGGTGAAGCTGATTGGAGTTTGATAGCTAAAGTGAAAAATAATCCGCGTATGCATATCCCAATCATTGGAAATGGAGATATTACTACTCCTGAACGAGCTTTGGAATGCTTTAATAAATATGGTGTAGATGCGGTGATGATTGGTCGTGGAACCATCGGTCGTCCCTGGTTGTTTGCCGAAATCAAACATTATTTTGAAACCGGTGAAATTATACAAGCATTAGATTTTAATCAGCAAAAAGAAGTCTTAAAAGAACATATTCTGGCTTCCGTCAAGTGGTTGGATATGGATGATGATACTCCCATAGAATCTCTATATCATCAAAGATTGAAAGGTATTCTGCATAGCCGCAGACATTTAGCAGCTACGCCTGTATTTAAAGGTATTCCTAATTTTAGGGAAACGCGCATTGCTATGTTACGCGCAGATACTTTGTCCGAGTTGTTTGAAATTATAGATGGGGTAGAGAGGTGATGTATTTATCTTAAATCTCTAAAACTAAACTTCAAATTCAACAACTCTTATCCCATTTTCAATTTCGACTATTTTTACCTTAACTATATCATCCGGCAGTAAGCGCTCAATTTTTTCAGGCCATTCGATGAAGCAGTAATTTCCTGAATAGAGATAATCAGTTACGCCAATATCCATTGCCTCGCCTTCTTTTTCGATTCGATAGCAATCCATATGATAAATAATATTTCTATCTGCTCCTAAATATTCATTGATTATCGAGAAGGTAGGGGAGTTGATCATATCTTCAACACCTAAGTTTTCGCAAATGGCTTTTATGAAAGTTGTCTTGCCCGCACCCATTTCTCCATAAAAAGCAAAAACTTTTTTATTTTGTATTTTTTTGATAAAGTCTTGCGCCGCAATATTTATCGCATTTAAATTTTCTATATAAATCGTTTCTTTGTTCAATTTTGTTTTATTTTGGTTTTTGATGTAAATAACTTTAAAATTCGTCTTTTTTGAATGCTTTGTTTACGTGTAATCTGTCAAGTATTTTCAAATATTCAATTCTGAAGGCTTCAAATCATTGTGAAAATATTCATAAATCTTTGATGCTCTGCTTTTTCCAACTATTTTTTCAATTTCATCCAAATCTGCGTTCTGAAGTCTTTTTATGCTTTTGAAGTGTTTCATCAGCTCAATTTTCGATTTTCCACCAATTCCGGGAATATTATCCAATTCTGAAGTTTTTTGGCTCTTACTTCTTTTATCCCTGTGAAATGTGATGGCGAATCTATGGACTTCATTTTGAATATTGGCTAAAAATTTGAAAATTAAATCATTAGGACTAATTCCGATAGATTTTGGAGGAAATCCGAACAATATTTCCTGTGTTATATGTTTTTTGTTTTTTACCAAGCCAACTATTGGAATAGTTGTATTAAGCTCATTTTCAATTACTTGTCTAACCGCTTCCATCTGACCAATACCTCCGTCAGTCAAGATTAAGTCGGGTAGGGGAGATTCTTCTTTGATAAATCGGGAATATCTTCTTCTTACAACCTCTCTCATAGATTCATAATCGTCCGGACCTTTTACTGTTTTAATATTATACTTCCTATAATCCTTTTTAGAAGGCTTTCCTCTTTTGAACACTACGCATGCGCCAACAGCATCGCTTCCTGATATATTTGAATTGTCAAAGCAATCTATGGCCATCGGAAGTTTTTCCAATTTCAACTTCTCTTGAAGATTTTTCAAGATGGCGGTGGTTCGTTGTTCCGGATTCAATTTTTCCTTTTGTTTTAATCTGTCAAATTTATGTTGTTTGACATTCTGCATGGATAAATCCAGTAATTTCTTTTTATCTCCTCTTTGTGGAATTGTGATGTTAATACCTTCTATTGGGAATTCAATCTCGAAGGGTAAAATGATTGATTTTGTTTTCCCTGGAAATTTTCTTCTAAGTTCTGTGATTGCGCTTGCTAATAGGTCTTCTTTGGTTTCATCCGTCCTTTTTCTATACTCAATGGTATACCCTAAAATAATGCTTCCCTTGGAAATGCGCAGCATATTGATATAACTTGAATTTTCATCTTCATCATATCCAAATACCTCTGTTTCTTCTAAAACTGTATTGGTAATAATTGATTTTGCCTTATAGTTTTCTAGAATTTCATATTTCTGTTTCAATACATTTGCTTTTTCGAAACGCAATTCTTTTGAAAGTAATTTTATTTCATCCATAATGGATTTGCTCAGTTCATTAACTTCACCCTTGATAATTTTTTCTGCCCCATGGATGTATTTTTCATACTCCTCTTCAGTTTCTGATCCTACACATGGTCCATTACATTTATGAATATGATATTGTAAACAAACCGAATATTTTTTTGAATCTATATTCTCTTTTTTCAGATTCAGTTTACAGGTTCTGATTGGATACAATTCATGAATCAGTTCAAGCAAGGAGTTTACCGCCCAAACAGAAGTATAAGGCCCAAAGTACTTTGAACCATTATTAATCAGTTTTCTTGTTTTGAAAATTCTTGGAAACGCTTCGTTTGATATGCATATGCTTGGATAGGATTTGTCATCCTTCAGCATCACATTATACCTTGGCTGATGTTCTTTAATCAGGTTATTCTCCAGTAGCAGTGCATCACCTTCAGAATCGACAATGATATATTTCAGGTCGGCAATATTCCTGACCAATACATTTGTTTTTCCGCTATGGCTTTTATTGGTAAAATATGAGGAAACTCTTTTCTTCAGACTTTTCGCTTTTCCAATATAAATGATTTCTTCTTTATTATTGATAAATTGATATACTCCCGGCTTGTCCGGAAGTGAAGCTATCACGTTTTTTAATTTATCAGTTTGAAGATTCATGTCGAATATTTAGGAATTGTTCCACGTGAAACAATAAGCTTATCTCCCCAATAAAACAAGTAGCACATTGATGTCGTTGGGAGAAATGCCTGGAATGCGGCTGGCATGACCAATGGTTTCAGGATTTATTTTGAGTAATTTTTGACGTGCTTCTGTTGAAATAGATTGCACCGTATGATAATCAATGCGTCCCTTCAAAGGGATGTTTTCCAATCGCTGTAGTTTGTCGGCAATTAACCTCTCTCTTTCAATATAACCGGCATATTTGATGATAATTTCTGCCGCTTCAACTATTTCTTCGGTACGTTTGGGAATGGCTTGAACTTTCGCTTTTAATGCCGGAACCGCTTCCGCCAATTCAAGTATGCCAAATTGGGGACGAAGCAATAAATCATGCAGGCGCGTACTATGCCTGAGTTCCGAAGAATCAACAGATAGTAAAAAATCATTTATTTGATCAGGTTTTACTAAATGCGCTTTCATAAACTCGATGAGTTTGTTCAACTCTTCTTTTTTGTAATTCAATTGCTCAATGCGGTCGGCTTTGGCTAATCCCAATGCAGCACCCTTTTCGGTTAAACGCATATCTGCATCATCCTGACGCAAAAGAATTCTGTATTCTGCACGAGAAGTAAACATACGGTAAGGTTCATCAACACCCTTGGTAACCAAGTCATCAATCAATACACCTATATAAGATTCATCGCGTGCCAGGGTGAATGGTTCGCCTCCGTGACAATTGATATGCGCGTTGGCACCGGCAATTAATCCCTGTCCGGCAGCTTCTTCATACCCGGTGGTACCATTTACCTGTCCGGCGAAGAATAAATTTTTTATTTTTTTTGTTTCAAGCGTATGCAGTAATTGTGTCGGATCGAAGAAATCGTATTCAATGGCGTATCCCGGTCGGTAGAGCTGGGCATTTTCCAGCCCCTTGACAGTATGCAAAGCACGGATTTGAATATCATAGGGTAGGGAAGAAGAGAAGCCGTTGATATAATATTCATGCGAATAGGCACCTTCCGGTTCCAGGAATAGTTGATGAGAAATTTTATCCTCAAAAGTGACGATTTTAGTTTCTATGCTCGGACAATAACGCGGCCCTATGCTTACAATTTGTCCATTATAGAGCGGAGAATCATCCAATCCCTGACGTAAAATTTCATGGGTTTGTTCATTGGTATAAGTAATCCAACAACTCCTTTGCGGCATTACTCTTTTCACATCTTCCAGATAAGAGAATTGGTGAAAATCATCATCTCCCGGCTGCTCTGCGGTTTGACTGAAATCAATGGTTCTTCCATCAATGCGGCAAGGCGTACCGGTCTTCATCCTGTCTGCGGCAAAACCCATGGATTGCAATTGTTCGGTGATCCCATATACCGCCGGTTCCGCCAGTCTGCCGCCCATCATTTGAGTTTTACCAATATGGATTAATCCGGAGAGAAAAGTACCCGCAGTAAGTATAACAGCTTTAGCTTTCATTTCTATTCCCAAAGCAGTGATTACTCCTGTGACTGCACCGTCCTTGAAAGTCAACTGTTTAACCGTATCTTGCCAAAGATATAAATTCGGAGTATCAGTTACAATTTTAATCCATTCCTGAATAAACTGATTTCTATCGTTTTGTGTTCGCGGACTCCACATAGCGGGACCTTTTGAGCGGTTGAGCATGCGAAATTGTATCGCACTTTGGTCAGATACAATACCCATCTGTCCGCCAAGAGCATCTATCTCCCTGACTATCTGTCCTTTAGCTACTCCTCCCACGGCAGGATTGCAACTCATTTGACCTGTCTTGTTCATATCCATGGTGATAAGCAATGTTTTGGAACCCATATTAGCAGCAGTAGTCGCAGCTTCATTGCCGGCGTGACCGGCACCAATCACAATTATGTCGTATTTAAAATCCACTTATCTTGTCAATTATGAGGATGTTTAAAAAATATTCTACTAAAAAATAGCAAGGTGCTTTACGTTAAACTCATTACTCTTTCTTCATTTTTTGGCTTAAACAGAAAACGAAGCAAAAAAATTCAAGACTGTGCCTGCTTCGCTCAAAAAACTTGCGCTTAATTGACTAAATCGTTCAAACTCAGCGGTGTCTCATAAGCGCCCAACTGCTGCGTTACTTTCGATATTCGGGCTCAATCACATACTTCAGTATGCTCCTTTGCCCTCAATCTCAGTGCCTTGCATTTAGACACTTCTAAGACACCTTACGGGTTTTTGATTGAATATTTGCAGCTCCAAACATGAACGATTCTTTACGTCAATCTTGCTTGTTTTTTGGCTCACCAGGCAAGGTCGGTTTGCATCCTGCAGCATTTTTGATCTCGCGATCACAGAACTCGAAACTCGGACAACGAAATACATCAGTTGGATACTCTTATTGAGTCATTGCCTGCAAAAATACAAAATTGTTGTTAGATTTTATGTTATAACTCTCGTGGGCTTATATTGTTTGAACCCAAAGTGCCACCATACAGACGCAAAAAGAAATAGCTGGGTACTTTGAATTTAATCTAAAACTGAATGTTTTTCCCCTGTTCTACCCCAATAAATATTAACATAAAAGTTTCATTTTTTATTTGCTTTCAAGCGGGATTAAAGTATCTTTGTGGGCGAATATTTTTAAGACCAAAAAAATAATGAAAAAAACCCGCGCACTTGCTTTCTTTTTAACCATTGCTTTCCTTGTATGTTTTTCTCCCATTCTACACGCTAATTTGACGGAAGATGATTTTGAAAATGTTAAGATCATCCCTGAAAAAGAAGCTTTAATGCTACATTGGAATATTGATTATGAAACCTTTAATCGTATTCAAGAGCAGGAAAGTTATATCATTATTGCGTATGCTACGCAAACTGAGGTGAAGAAAGCGGGTTTTAACGAAGACGAAGGATGGTCTTATATTGCTGACATTCCGATTGGTGAAACGGCTTATCTCATTGATGATCTAAAAGGCGGTGAAAGTTATTTTGTGAAACTTGGAGTGCAGACAGAAGAAGGGATTTCATGGTCAACTGTACAAGAGGGTCAAACAGCCAAACCTTGGGGTCTCTTTAATTTTTTAACGCTGATAGGTGCGCTGGCAATGTTCCTTTTCGGAATGAAAATCATGAGCGACGGATTGCAACGAATGGCTGGGAAAAACCTCAGAAACATACTTGCAACCTTCACCTCTAACCCTTTTAAGGGCTTATTGACAGGGATGGGCATCACGGCTTTGATTCAGTCTTCTTCGGTTACGACAGTTATGACGGTTTCTTTTGTGAATGCCGGTATTCTCACGCTGACGCAATCGGCAGGCATCATCATAGGTTCTAATATCGGTACGACTATGACTGCCTGGATTGTTGATTTTTTTGGTTTCAAAATGGATATCGGTCCCTATACGCTAATTATGTTAGCTGTAGGCTTACCCATGCTGTTTCTCAAAAATCCAAAATTTCAAGGGTTGGGTAATGGCATCATCGGTTTCGCTTTGCTTTTTATGGGTTTAGGTTTTCTAAAAGATTCCGTTCCCGATATCAGCCACGATACTTCTATCGTACAATATTTTGTTTCACTGGGTGATATCCCATACTTCAACACACTCATTTTTGTTGCTTTCGGTACTTTACTTACCGTTATCATTCAGTCTTCTTCGGCTACCGTTGCATTGACAATGACTTTGATGACTACCGGTGCTATACCTTTTGAGATAGGTGCTGCCATGGTATTGGGTGAAAACATAGGCACGACCATAACTGCCGAATTGGCTGCTACGGTGGGGAATGTATATGCAAAAAGGACGGCAAGAATACATTCAACCTTTAATGTAACAGGGGTAATCATGGTGCTCTTCGTTTTCCCGTTCTTCCTGAAACTTGTTTCCTTCCTGACCGAAACTATTTTTGGCGGAAGCCCGATTCTCAATCCTGCTGAATACGGCAGCACAGGTTTAGCTGTCCTTCACACCACATTCAACGTTTCCAACGCAATGATTCAGATATGGTTTGTTCCCTATTTGGTTAAGTTTGTTGAGTTCTCTGTTAAATCTCGCGGTAAAAAAGATGAGCAATTTCGCCTGGATTATATCAAAAATCCCAAGGCAACGCCGGAGCTTTCTATTTTAGAGGCCAAAAAAGAAATAGCCAAATTTGGTGCTTTGACATCCACAATGTCTTCTTTTGCAAGAGATCTTTTGTTAGAGCACAGTTCTAATAAACAGTATGAACTTCTTGAAAGGATAGCCAAGTATGAGGAGATTACCGATAGGGTGGAAGTTGAAATTGGACGTTATCTCAATCAGATTGCAAGCGGTAATATTGACGTGCAGTTGGCAACGCGTATACACGGGATGAATAGTGCCGTAAACAGCCTGGAGAGGATAGGAGATATATTTTATCAAATATCCAAAAATATTGAGAAGAAAAATACAGAAGGTATTGAATTTTCAGAGTCTCAAAATAAGAAATTGATTGAAATGTTCGATTTAATCGATGAAGCATTTCAAGTTATGAGTCAAAATCTTCAGAAGCACTCCCATGAGGTTTCTATTTATGAGGCAATAGAAGTGGAGCGAAGAATTAATCAAAAGAGGGACGAGCTCAGACAAGATCACTTTGATACAATGACAACTAATGACGTTGAATTCCAAATCGGAAGGAGCATTATTTACAATAATATATTCTCGTTATTAGAACGTATCGGAGATCATATTTTGAACGTGACTGAAGGTATTACCGGAAAGTACTAATTATGCGGGAACTTTCCTCAGTTTAGATAAAAACCCCAATCCATATCCGAAAAGCTGTGTAAATGAGGTCACGACTGATAACAATCCTATTTTAATACTTTTGTTTTGGATTGATGAATCTACAAAAACTATCAAGCAGAAAAACAGTAATAATCCCCATATAATCGGATAAAATAATCCTGCTATCAAAATTAAAATTACACCAATTACGAAGGCTGAGGGTAAAAAATGAACGAGTTTTAACGACTCAGGATGCCTTTTCCACAGGGCAATTCGCGCCGCTCCGGAATGAAAGACCTGGCGGTAAAACTTGGCTAAATTCACTCTGCGTTTGTGATAAACGTAGGCTTCAGGAAATAAACGTACGGTATAACCCGCCTTGAAAATGCGTATGCTAAAATCAATATCTTCTCCGTAACGCATATCAGAAAATCCGCCTAAACTTCTGTAAATATCAGTCTTTACACCCATGTTAAAGCTTCGGGGGTGAAATTTTTCCAAACCGTCTTTTTTGCCTCCCCGTATGCCACCCGTGGTAATCAATGAAGTCATGGCATAATTTACAGCTTTTTGCATGTCACTAAAATATTCATGTGCAGCATCAGGACCTCCGAATGCATCGCAAGGGTTAGTTTTGAGTTCTTTACGTATGTTTTGAATGTAGTCTTTAGGGATGATGCAGTCAGAGTCAAGGATAAGCAAATAATTGCCCTTGGCTTCTTCGGCACCATAATTTCTACTACCTCCCGGTCCGGAATTTTCTTTGAACAGGTATTTTATATCCAATTCTCCGGCATATTGTTTACAAATATCTTCACAGGTAAGGGTAGAGCCATCTTCAACCACTATGACTTCAAACTTTTTGTCTGTTTGTTTAGTCAGTGATTCTAAAAGCTCCTTAACTTCGTCGGGGCGGTTGTAAACCGGGATGATGATTGAAAATAACATAGGTTCTTCAAGTTCAATATTATATGCAAAGATATATAATACCTCGATATACCATAGCTTATGGAGTTATTTTACCGGCTCTTAAACGTATAACCTATAGCAACTCCCCCAAAAGGTATAAAAAATTTCCATAATTCCGGATCACTGTCTTCTGTGTCTTGATGATTCATAAACCAAATAAAAGGTGTAGCAGCGGCTTTTAAGAAAAAACCTCCATTATCTTTTTGATAGCGATAGCCCATTCTAAAGGGAATTGTCCAATCATGGTTACTGCCGAAGAACCCTCCTCGATAAAAATCAAAATTTGCAATATACGTTACTCCCACACCCAATTCAAGATGGTGTTTCTTTCCATATAAATAGCTGATTTCAGGCGAAATAGGGAGATGAAAAATGTTAAACTTTAGTCTGATATTTTCCCAATCAATTGGTACATATCCGAATCCGAATTTGAAAGACAACTTATGTATTTCTTGTGATTTCAGTGTATAATCATATCCTATGCTGTAGAATATGGCATTCCCAAGTGCTTCCGCGTATATCGTGTGCAGCCCTCGTTGTTGTTTGTCGGGACTATCTTGTGCAAGGCAGTTGTTGTTTATCAATAATGCGTATGACAGACAAAGAACAATTAATAAAAGTTGTTTCATGGTTAATTTATTTCTTCTGCTCAAACCAATTGACGAGATACTTTCACAAAGTGTTACACATTGCAAAGTTTCAAATCTACAAACACTCCAAATATACGCAGAATTTTTGATTAGTATCATCTTGATGAGCTTATTTCTGTCAAATTGTCAGCCCTTCTTCCGTTGGCATTTCTTTTGACCATCGCGGGGCACTCAATTTTAAATTTTTAAAAATTATTATATATGGCAAAAGGAAGTATTGGGGTAACCAGTGATAATATTTTCCCCGTAATTAAGAAATTTTTGTACAGTGACCACGAGATTTTTTTGCGTGAATTGGTGTCGAATGCTGTGGATGCCACCCAGAAGTTGAAGACGCTTGCTTCTGTGGGCGAGTTTAAAGGTGAACTGGGTGAGTTGAAAGTTTATATCAGCATTGATAAAAAGAAAAAAACACTGACGGTTTCTGACAGGGGCTTAGGGATGACGGCTGAGGAAATAGACAAGTATATCAACCAGATTGCCCTCTCAAGTGCAGAAGATTTCATTGAAAAGTATAAAGATGATGCTCAGGCAATTATCGGGCATTTTGGTCTGGGTTTCTATTCCGCTTTTATGGTTGCCAAAAAAGTGGAAATTTTTACTCAATCTTATCAGGAAGGTGCTGTTGCACAACATTGGTCTTGCAAAGGTGATCCGGAATATACCCTGGAAGATACGATTAAATCGGATAGAGGTACGGATATCGTGGTGCACATAGATGACGACAATAAAGAGTTTTTGGAAGAAGCCAGAATCTCCGAACTCTTGAAAAAATATGCGAAGTTTTTGCCTGTAGAAATTGTTTTCGGCAAGAAAAAAGAATGGAAAGACGGCAAGGAGGTAGAAACGGATGAAGATAATGTCATTAATAATACCACTCCGGCATGGACAAAAAAACCGGCTGATTTGAAAGATGAGGATTATAAAGAATTTTACCGCGAATTATATCCTTTTTCTGAAGACCCCTTGTTCCATATCCATTTGAATGTTGATTATCCATTCAACCTCACAGGTATTTTGTATTTTCCTAAAATCAAAAACAATATTGAGTTACAGCGCAATAAAATTCAATTGTACTGTAATCAGGTTTTTGTTACCGATCAGGTGGAAGATATTGTTCCCGATTACCTGACCTTATTGCATGGTGTTATTGATTCACCGGACATTCCGCTGAACGTATCGCGCAGTTATCTGCAGAGCGATGGAAATGTCAAGAAAATATCCGGTCATGTCACCAAGAAAGTAGCCGATAGATTGGCTGATATTTTCAAAAAAGAACGTCCTGAATTCGAAGATAAATGGGATGATTTGAAGATATTCATTCAATATGGTATGTTGACTGACGAGAAATTTTACGAGAGAGCAGAAAAATTTGCTTTGTTGAAAAACGTGGATGGTAAGTATTTCACTTTTGAAGAATATAAAAAGTTGGTAGAAGGAAATCAGAAAGATAAAAACGACGATTTGATTTATTTGTACACCACTAACAAAGAAGAGCAGTACAGCTACATTCAGCATGCACAAAATAAAGGCTATGATGTGTTGATCATGGATGGTCAGTTGGACGTGCATGCCATTAGTCAACTGGAGCAAAAGTTTGAAAAGACGCGTTTTGTCAGGGTTGATGGGGATACAATTGAGAAGTTGATTCAAAAAGAGGACGTATCCCAAATAACTCTTAGCGATCGGCAGCGCGATGAGTTGATCACCATTTTTAAATCCCAGCTTCCCGTCATTGATAAGACGGATTTTCTCGTTACCTTCGAACATTTAAGCCCACAATCCAATCCGGTCTTCATTACACAGAATGAATTTATGCGTCGTATGAAAGATATGTCGGCATTGCAGGGTGGCGGCATGATGAATTTCTACGGTGAAATGCCGGATAGTTATAATTTGGTTGTGAATACTGCCCATCCATTGATTGAGAAATTATTGAAGGATGAAGAAAAGGCATTGAAGGCGGAAATAAGTCCTGTTTATGAAGAATTGAAGCAGGTTGAAGCAAAGCATCAATCTCTAAAAGAGAGTCATAAGGACAAAAAAACTGAAGAAATACCTGCCGAAGAAAAAACAGAATTGGAAAATTTAATGGGACAACTTACTACTTTAAAAGATAAAAAAGATGTGTTGTTAACTACTTATGGCGCTGAGAACAAGCAAGTTGGGCAGTTGATTGACTTGGCTTTGTTGTCTAACAATATGCTAAAAGGAAAGGCTTTAGCTGATTTTGTAAAACGAAGCATAGAATTGCTGTAATGTCTTTTCTATCAGCTTATGAGCTGCATAAATTGGAGATAACAAGAGGAGTAGAATTATTTTTTTATTCCTCTTCGTTTTTTTGTAAAAAAATGCGTACATTTGTTTTTCTTATTAATCATCATTTGAATATAATTAACAGTCAATGGCTCAATTTGCCTCTGAAAGATTGAATATTGGAATACAAGATAAAAAGAATAATATGAAACGAACAATGAACTAATTTAATCAATTATTCTACCAAGTGGATGACTAAATTAGTTCATCGAGAGTTCCATATGACAACTAAAAAATAATATTTAAACGTATGAAATTTGTAGCAAACAGTACTGTCTTACTTAGTCACTTGCAAGCTATCAGTCGCGTTATCAATGCGAAAAATACCTGGCAGATACTTGACAATTTTTTATTTGATTTGAATGGAAATCAACTGACCATGACCGCAACGGATATGGAGACTACTTTAATCACCCATATGGAGGTTGAAGAAGCTGAAGGATCCGGAAAAGTAGCGGTGGCATCGCGCCTGTTGCTTGAAACTTTGCGCGAATTTTCCGATCAACCCCTGACGTTTGACATCAATGATTCAAATTTGGCAATGGTCATCACCTCCGCCAATGGTTTCTATAATTTTATCGGTCAGAATGGGGATGAATATCCACTCCTGCCGGAGATTGAAGCCGATGCGCAAGAAATGACCCTTCCGGTTGATACATTGGAAGCAGGTGTTAATAAAACTTTATTCAGTGCTGCTGACGATGAATTGCGTCCGATAATGAATGGTGTTTATTTCGACATTGTATCGGATAGTTTGACTTTGGTTGCGACAGATGCACATAAACTTGTTCGTTATAAAACAAGCTACACCGATGCCAAATTGACTGATGAGGCTGAAGGTGCCAGTTTCGTATTGCCGAAAAAGCCGGCAAACATGCTCAAAAGTATCCTGCCTAAAGAAAGCGGAGATGTGGTAGTGAGATTTGATAGGAAAAATGCTCATTTTCAGCTTTCTAACTATACCATGATTTGTCGTCAGGTAGAAGGAAAATTTCCAAATTACAATGCTGTCATTCCTCAGGAAAGTCCTTACAAAGTGATTGTGGACAGGCTTTCTTTGTTGAATGCCTTGAGGCGTGTTTCTGTATTCTCCAATCAAGCGAATAATCTTGTTAAATTGGATATTGCCGACAATAAGATTGTTATGTCAGCTCAGGATATTGATTTTTCTATATCAGCAGAAGAAACCATCGACTGTCAGTTCGCAGAAAAAGGTATAAAAATAGGATTTAAGTCTGTTTTTCTCATTGAAATCCTCAACAATATCCCATCAGATGAAGTGATCATTGGATTGATTGATTCCTCACGTGCAGCCATAATTCTTCCCTTTGAAAACAAGGAAAACGAGGAGATCTTGATGCTCTTGATGCCAATGCTTTTGAATGATTAATATTGTAATTTCTCATATGATAAGCAGGAGGGCAAATGTTGTTTCTTCTGCTTTTTCTTTTTGATGCTTCATCTTTTATCCCTGTTTTAGTTGATTTAAAGACATTTCCAGCGAAATTTTAACATCTACAATAATGAAACTCGAATTAAAAAATCCCTTGATTTTCTTTGACCTTGAAACAACCGGTGTTGATATAGTGAATGATCGCATTGTGCAAATTGCATATCACAAGGTTTATCCCAACGGGAAGGAAGAATCGAAAAGCTTTTTAATTAATCCGGGAATTCCTATTCCGCCACAGGCAACCGCCATCCATAATATTACTAATGATGATGTGACTATGGCTCCGCTGTTTAAACATGTGGCAAATGAAATAGCCAGAGATTTTGAAGGTTGTGATCTTGCAGGCTATAACTCCAATCGTTTTGATATCCCATTGTTGGCTGAGGAGTTATTGCGTGCGGATGTGGATATTGATTTGTCTAAAAGAAAATTCATCGATGTGCAGGTTGTGTTTCATAAAAAAGAACCCAGAAATCTGTCTGCTGCATATCAATTCTATTGTAACAAAGAACTGACGGGTGCTCATGATGCCACAGTTGATACCATGGCAACTTATGAAATTCTAAAAGCACAGTTGGAACTCTATCAGGATTTACCAACCACGGTAGAAGGCTTGTCAAAATACACGACCCAGAGCAACAACGTAGATTTTGCAGGAAGATTTATATATGATGAAAACGGTCACGAAGTATTTAACTTCGGCAAATATAAAGGCCAGAAAGTGTCGGATATACTAAAAAAAGATACAGGTTATTTCGGATGGATGTTGTCCGGAGACTTTTCCTTACACACTAAAAAGGTTTTAATGAACATCAAACTCAGGGAGATGAGCAAATAGGTTTCAACCATAGAAATTTTTTGGCATAATGATTGATGCATTGCGCCCTTGCATTTTTATTGGCTTACGAATGAAATTCTTTTGTACTTTTTCGCTTCTTCTTTTCAGTTTTATGCTGAATGCTAATGATTTAGCTCAGAATAATCCTGCGACACCTACACGTACACCTGAACAAGAAGCTGTGATGCAAACGCAAAAAATGCAACAAGAATTAAATCTCGACAAAGAGCAAACTCAGGCTATTTATGAAATAAATCTTCGTCATGCGCGAGAGCGACAGGTTTCAAACTCAAGAAGTCAAGCCCTTGAGCGTGTGAAAAACAAAGATGCTGAAGTTAAACAAGTTTTGACACGAGATCAATACAATCGTTTGCAAGAAAAAAAATACGACCGCTATCCCTCCGGAAGCTCTTCCTTTCAACATAATTTGCCCCAAACAGGAACCTTACAACGCAGAACAGTCACGACTGGTAGCCAGCGTTCTGAGTCAATTCAAAGACGGTTGGCAACTCCTTTGGAAAATACTGGGCAGTCAACTCCTCAAAGACGCACAGTTCATCCTTCAGAGAGAATAGAAAGACAAGTTGCACCAAAATCTGTTCAGCCTGTAACACCATCCCGGTCCGTATTGCCGGAAAGAAGATCAGCAGTTCCACAAGCTAATCCTTCTCCTACGCAGAATAGAAATTCAAGGCCAGTCGTTTCACCTCCTCAGCAGCAATCTCAAGAAACCGGAAGGCCGCCCGCAAGAAGATAGTCATGCCCAATCCATATTTCCGCTTCAAGCAATTTGCCGTGTATCATGATTTGTGTGCGATGAAAGTCGGTATAGACGGCGTGTTGTTAGGTGCGTGGACTCCGGTTTTAAAATCGGATCAAAATATATTAGACATTGGAACGGGTAGTGGTTTGATTGCATTGATGTTGGCACAACGTACCGAAGAAGCGCATATAGATGCCATTGATACAGATGCAGGAGCAGTGAAGCAAGCACAAATCAATGTCAATGCATCTAAATGGAACGATAGAATCGAGGTTTATCATCAATCTTTGGAAGAGTATGCAGCAAGAAACACCCGGAGGTATGATTTAATCGTTTCCAATCCTCCCTTTTTTGTGTCTTCTTTAAAGGCTCCCAATCAAGCCAGGTCGATGGCAAGACATGCTGGTCCACTGACGCATCAACAGTGGTTAGCGTATGCCACACAAATGATAAAAAAAACAGGAAGAATTTGTTTTATTCTTCCTGTCGTCGAAGGTTTGAAATGCATGGAATATGCACATGAATTGGAGTTATTTTGTTATCAGTCTGTTTATGTACATCCTAAACCTGGTGCAGCAGCTAAGAGACTGTTGTTGGAATTTGGATTTTCAAAAAGAGAAATGCAAGTTTCTGCTTTGACTGTTGAGACTGAAAATAGACATCAGTATTCAAACGAGTTCACCACCTTGGTTAAGGATTTTTATCTGAAATTATAACAGTGCCTTTACTTTTTCTTCTAATACAGCTTTTGGAGCTGCTCCAACTTGCTTGTCAACTACTTGCCCATCTTTTATAAATAGTACGGTCGGTATATTCCGAATGCCGTATTCACTGGGAGTATCTATGTGATCGTCAACATTCATCTTGCCGATTTGAACTTTCCCTTCGTATTCTTTCGAAAGTTCTTCGATGCTGGGCCCAATCATCCGGCAGGGACCACACCATTCTGCCCAGAAGTCAATAACTACCGGCTGTCCGGAATTAACAATACCCTTAATATTGTCATCTGTGAATTCTAATGCCATAATTTCTATATTTTAAATAGTTAATTTTTTGATATCATTTAAATCTCTTATGTGCAAAATTAGGAGAAAATAGTCGGGATATGAAATAAAAACGAATCGATTTAATTGATGCTATTATTGAAAAATTCTATTTAATTTAACTCTACTTCGAAATCGATTTTTCCTGCTTCCTTATGGGTCTTCAGAAATTTATAAAACTCTTTGTTGATGGTAGTTCTATGTTGGCGAGCAAATAATCTTACCTTGCTTTGGGAAGCTAAATCTATGACATTGAAGTAAACATCCACACTGCCTTTGTTGCGGATTATCATCTCGCTTAAGTCTATGGCTAAGGATTCATCTAATTCTTCAATGGGGAAAGAAATCGTCAAAGATTTAATCAATCTATCTTTTAGTCCATTCATAACATCAATTTTTTGAATTTTTACTTCCGGAACAACCGGTGCATTCGGGTCTATGTCTCTGTTGTTCCCGTATCCTTCAACTTTTCTTTGCACTGTACCCGAAATCAGCAAGTATAAATCTTTGATCATGTATTTGCTAAATTCTATGTAGTTGTTGGCAAACAAAGGAAATTCGAAGGCACCTTCATAATCTTCCAGAGTAATAATTCCATAAGGATTACCCTTTTTGGTAAGACCGGATCTGATGGCTGTAACCATACCTCCGATTTTAAATTGTTTACCCATCAAAGGCATCAGATCTTTTAAATCTTGCGTTGTGGTATTGCTGATGTGATTGATTTCGAACTCGTAATCATCCAAAGGATGTGCTGAAAGATATATGCCTATGTATTCACGCTCTTTATTGAGTTTTTCCAAAGGCGACCAATCGGGAGCGTATGGAATTTCGGGTTTGATGACTTCAATTGCATCAAAGTCGCCGAAAAGAGAAATTTGATTGGCAGCCTTATCGGCTTGGTATTTATTTCCATAACGCATGATGCTTTCAATAACCGCCTCACCCTTGTCGTTTTCAACAAAGAATTGTTCTCTTCTTATATCGGTAAATTCATCGAATGCACCGGCATAAACCAAACTTTCAATGGTTTTTTTATTACATGATGTCAGGTTTACACGTTCAATGAAGTCGAAGAAACTTTTGAATGTGCCATTGGTCTTTCTTTCCGTAATGATGGCTTCAACTGCTCCCTCTCCAACGCCTTTAACGCCTCCCAATCCAAAACGGATATTGCCGTCGGGTGTAACTGTAAAATTCAAATCACTCTCGTTTACAGCAGGTCCGAGTACGTTCATACCCATATTGCGACATTCGTCCATGAACTTACTGACTTCAGTAATGTCGTCTTTGTTACGGGTTAAGTTGGCCGCCAAAAATTCAGCGGGATAATTGGCTTTCAGATAGGCCGTTTGATAAGCGATTTGAGAATAACAGGTTGCGTGTGATTTGTTGAAAGCATATTTGGCAAATTCCGACCAGTCAGCCCAGATTTGTTGTAGTTTTTCATCCGGACCGAAACCGTTTTTTTTGCAGCCCTCCATGAATTTAGCTTCCATTTCAGCCATTTCCTCAGCCTTTTTCTTACCCATGGCCTTACGTAGTGCGTCAGACTCTCCCCGGGTAAATCCGGCTAAATCACGACTGAGCAACATCACCTGTTCTTGGTAAACAGTGATACCATAAGTTTCTTTCAGCCTTTTCTCCATGATGGGAAAATGATATTCAATTTGCTCACGACCATGTTTACGGTTGATAAATCGTGGGATGTATTGCATCGGCCCTGGTCTGTACAGCGCATTCATCGCTATTAAATCTTCAAATTGAGTAGGCTGAAGTTCTTTGAGGTATTTCTGCATACCGCTTGATTCAAACTGAAAGGTGCCGATTGTATTTCCTTTGCTGAAAAGTTCGAAAGTTTTTTTATCATCAATGGGGATGGCATCAATATCAATATCAATTTTGTGTGTTTTTTTAATATTGGATAAGGTTTCCCTGATGATGGACAAAGTCTTTAAGCCTAAAAAATCCATTTTTATCAAACCGATTTGTTCAATGACTGAACCTTCGTATTGGGTAACTAAAATTTCTTCATTAGTTTCTTTGTCGATGGCGGTGCTAAGCGGAAGGAGATTGATCAGATCGTCGGCACCGATGATGACACCACAAGCATGAACACCTGTCTGTCGCACAGTACCTTCAAGCATTTCTGCATACTTTAGCGTATCTGACAAATTTGAATCGGAAGAATTTCGTGCAATTTGTAGCTCAGGAATGAACTTAACGCTATTGGCAATATTAACTTTCAAATCCTTATTGGCCATATCATCCGGGAACCTGTCCGGAATCAATTTGGTCAGGCGTTCGGCTTCCGGTAAAGGCAGTTTTTGTACGCGTGCTACATCCTTGATGGCAGATTTTGCTGCCATCGTTCCGAAGGTGATGATGTGAGCCACCCTCTCTTTTCCATATTTTTCTTTGACATACCGCAAAACTTGTCCGCGACCGTCATCATCGAAATCAATATCAATATCGGGCATGGAGATACGATCAGGATTCAGGAAACGCTCAAACAGCAAATCGTACTTCAAAGGATCGATATCCGTAATTCTTAGGCAATAAGTAACCACTGACCCTGCAGCCGAACCACGTCCCGGTCCGACAGATACATCCATTTTACGGGCTTCATTGATAAAGTCCTGAACAATCAGAAAGTATCCCGGATAACCCATGTCTTTGACTACGTTCAACTCAAAATTTATGCGTTCCAAAATTTCTTCACTTAAATTTTCTCCGTAGCGTTTTACAGCGCCGTCAAGGGTAATCTTGCGAAGATAATCTGCATCTAGTTTCACCCGGATAATCTCTTCATAACCACCAAGTCTATCAAAATTTTCAGCAAATTCTTCACGCAGCATCTCTTCACTGTATTTTTGCAGATATTCCTCTTCGGTTGCAAAATCTTCAGGTATGGGAAAAATCGGCATCATCGGATCGGAATCTATACTGTAAAACTCCACTTTTTTAGCGATTTTAAGGGAGTTCTCAAGTGCTTCCGGAATGTTTCCGAAGATAGTCCACATTTGTTCGGGAGATTTCAGGTATTCCTGTTTGCTGTAGCGCATGCGGGTAGGATCGTCCAAATCCTTACCGGTACTCAGGCAAATTAATCTTTCGTGACCTTCTCCATGCTCTTCCTCAATAAAGTGCACATCATTGGTTGCCAATAGTTTTGTGTTAGTCTTTCGGGCTAACTGGATGAGTATTTCATTCTGTCGTTTTTGTTTTTCATAGACTTCCGTATCTGCATTTGGCTTATCCGTCTGATGCAATTGCAATTCTAAGTAAAAGTCATCTCCAAAAACTTTTTTGTACCAATAAATGGCTTTTTCTGCCTCTTCTAAATCTCCGGTTTCAATTTTACTATGTATTTCTCCGCCTAAGCAGGCCGAAGAAGCAATAATACCTTCGCTATACTGCTCTAATAATACGTGGTCGATGCGTGGCCGATAATAAAACCCTTCCAGGTGTCCCAATGACACTAATTTGCAAAGATTTTTATAGCCTTTTTTGTTTTTTGCCAACAGCACCAAATGGTAGCCACTGCGATCTTCCGTGGTTTCTTTGAGAAAGCGGCTGCGTTTTGCCACATAAGCTTCACAGCCTAAAATGGGTTTAAAACGTTTTTTTTCTAAGTCAGAAATTTGAGCTTGAATGCTTTCTTTTTCTTCGTCGGTAAGTTCGTTTTTTACCAGTTGCTCTTGTAAGTCATCAATTTCATTGTTGATTGGTTGATTTTTTTCGTTGACGTAATTGTAAAATTCTTTGATACCGAACATATTACCATGGTCAGTAAGGGCAATGGCATTTGCGCCTTGTTCAATGGATTTTTCAATCAAACCGGGTATGGTTGACATACCATCAAGGATTGAATAATGTGAGTGCACATGTAGATGAACGAAAGATTTCGATTGATTATGCTCCATTTTATTGATATATAGGAAACCTTTTTCCGGCAGGATTGATATAATCAGATGGATTAAAAAAGATTAAACGCCCGTGCAAAAGGTAAAATTTGACGGTTAAAGATAAGCACTTTTACCCGAAATAGGGGGAGGTAATCAGAAAAAAGTTATCAACAAGTTTGTCTAAAAATTGAATTGGATCAGCCGGTTTTCGATTTCTTTGTTATTTCCTTCGATAATGTGTTTTGCCTGAAGATAGTAGGATTCCCGATGTTTGAGATTGTCTTTGATGAATTGTAATAATTCATCTCCTGATTTGTTTTGAAGGATGGGTCTGACTCCTGCTTTGGTTGTTGCCAGTCTGGCGGCCAAATGCTCCGCAGCGAGCCTGAGATAAATGGTGTCTCCATTGCAATTCATAAAATCCATATTATCAAAAAAACAAGGTGTTCCACCCCCTGTCCCAATCACTATATTTTCAAATTCACACACTTCATGCAAGCATTTTCTTTCTATCTCACGAAATTCCGGTTCTCCTTTTTGTTCAAATACTTGGGCGATTGTCAGTCTGTATTTGTTTTCAATATAGGCATCTAAATCAATAAAATCCAAACCAAGATGATTTGCCAATATCCTACCCATGGCAGTTTTGCCCGAACCCATATAACCAATTAAGAAAATGCGTTTCATGTTTGAATAGTTCGTAATTTATAGGTTGAAATTGAGTCCGCCGTGAAAATTAATGCCGGGCATGGGGTAACCATAATTAATTTCATATTTCTGATTGAGAATATTGTGTACGGAGGCAAACAACTCTAATTGTTTCAGCACTTTAGCTGAAATTCGCATGTTTAAAAGGGTGTAATTTTGAGTTTTTTCATCACTTACTGACACATATAATTTGTGAATATGCTGTAAATTCGCATTTACATTCAAGATTTTATATTGGTAGTTCAAGTTGAAATTAACCTGATGACGCGGTGCAGCCAAGATGGGTTTTTTTAGGTCGAGGAAGGTGTAATTAGCTGAAGCTTGCCATTGTTTGTTTATGTTGTAGCTTGTAGAGAATTCAATCCCTTTGTTTCTAAACGTTCCTACATTTTGTCGTTTGCGAGGCATACTGCTTCCATCAACTTCTATCATATTTTTACCGTCTGCCAAAAACAAAGTTAATTCCGTGCGTAATTTGTGGCTCAGGTACGATTGCATCCAGCCAACTTCGTAGTTCATCATGCTTTCAGGTTTCAAATCAGGGTTGGGGGCGTAAAGGTAAAGCTCCATAACCGTCGGGCTACGGAACCCTTTGGATACGGATGTTTTGAGGTTGGTAGTTGGGCTTGCCTGGACAGATGCACCTACCATAGGCACCCACTCATTACCAAAAACAGAGTGGTGCTCGAAACGTAAACCTCCGTTTAAATCAACAATTTTAAAGATTTTTTGATAAGCTAAAACATAGCCCGCCAGTTCAGTCACTAAATTGAGTTTGTTTGCTGCCATTCCGTCATTGGCTGTTCCACCAAACATTTTAGCATCTATACCGGCAGTAATTTTTGTATCATCACCTATCAGGTAAGTCTGATACAGCATCAAACCGGAGTTTTGATCTGTTGATTCAAAACCGTCCGATAATACGTGTTTCCCAAAATTATGGTAGAACTTAAAAGAACCGTTCAGTTTTCCGTAACGATTGTCAACGGATAAAGCAGCTTTCCCACGCAAAATATCCACATCAAAATGTTTGGGATTATGCACAGGTCCACTATCATTGGCAAAGAACTTAGCTATATTAGCATCTGTCGTTATGGACCAATGCGGATTGAATCGGTATCCTGCTTTGATGTAACCATTGCTGATTTTAAAATCTGTACCGGGACGAATGCCATTGGTACGGTCGTGATTGGCTGAAGCGAAAATGCTGAAATTATTTATGTTAAATCCGATGGTACCGGAATATTTTTGCGTGTTGTATGAACCGTAAGCTGCTTGTGCTGATGCAGAAAGTCCTTCTTTGTGCTGCTTTTTTGTAATGAAATTGATGGCTCCGGCCATGGCATTGGAACCGTATAAAACAGAAGCCGGTCCACGGATGACTTCAACCTTTTCTACATCCGAAGCCACATAAGCATCCGGTAGCGGATGAGCAAATATTCCTTGATATTGCGGGTGACCGTCAATCAGCACCAATACCTGTGTATTCGGTGAATTGCCCACTCCCCGCATGTTGATGACACCTGAACCCCCGGTTGAAACACCAAAGCCTAAAATATTACGTTCGGTAATAAACACGCCGGGAACATATTTGCCGACGATTGAAAGTGCATTATAATGCCCACTTCTATTGATTTCAGTTTCATTGATTTGTGAGACAGACAAGGGAATTAAATCTCTTGAAGTTTCGAATTTGGTTCCGGTAACGATAATTTCTTTCAATTGAACGGAATCTTTGGAAATCTCGGATGCCCAGAGAGCTTGAGGTAAAAATAAACAAGCCAGAAGTATTTTTAAGTGTGATCGCATATTGGTTGGTATTTTAGTTTTTAAAGAAATTAATAATCGACAAAATTAACTATTTAATTTAAGAGATAGAATAAATGGTCATTTTTTAGTTTATCTTTGTGATTCTAAATTTTATTGTTGCAATAATTAGTTGATATGAGTAACTTTCTGAAATGGATAGGCGGTGGTATAGGTTGGGCGTTGGGTGGTCCGATAGGAGCCATTCTCGGTTTTGCCCTGGGCTCTGCTATTGGAAGCAGTAGTTCTACCAAACGGGAACAAATTTATACACGTACTACGGAACAAGACTTCAAAGCGAGTTTGTTGGTGATGATGGCTTGTGTCATGAAAGCGGATGGTAAGGTACAACGCTCTGAATTGAATGTTGTCAAACGTTTTTTAGTTGCCAATTTTGGAGAAGAAGGCGCATTAGAAGCACTTCAGATGTTGAAGAAAATTTTGGATCAACCGATTAATGAGATGGAGGTCGCTCAGCAAATCAACCGGTACATGAATCATTCAGCTAAGCTACAATTGGTGCGTTTTTTATTTGATGTTGCTTATGCCGATGGCCAAGTGAATGAAGCAGAATTATTGGTTATTCGACGGATTTCCGCCATTTTTAATATTAGTAATGCCGAATTTGAGTCGTTGAAAGCGCCTTATATGAAGCATATAGATGTGAATTGGGCATACAAGGCTTTGGAAATTGAACCTTCAGCGTCCAATGATGAGATTAAAAAGGCATATCGCAAAATGGCCATGAAGTTTCATCCTGATAAAGTAGCTAATCTCGGAGAAGACATTAAAAAGTCGGCTACTGAAAAATTCAGGGCAGTGAATGAAGCCTATGAACACTTGAAAAAAATACGAAAATTTGTGTAAGCAAAAAACGATTATGAGTCAGTTAGTAACCATTAGAACTTTTCACAGTAATTCAGAGCTTGAGCTTGTTAAAATGTATCTTGAGTCTCTCGATATAGCCTGTTTTACACAAGATGAGATATTCAATCGTTTGTATGTACCCAGCGCTATAGGTGGTGCGAAATTAAAAGTCAGAGAGGAGGATGTTGAGCAAGCCGTTGCCTGTTTGATGGAAGGAGGATATCTCTCACCAGAAGATTTGGAACCCTCTGCAGGGATTAAATTTGTAGATAAGTTTTTGGATAAGTTTAGAAAAAAGAGCTGATCCTTTCTATCATGGCAAAAAATAAAATGCAAAATTTGGCGAAGGAAACGGCAATTTATGGCGTTAGCAGTATTTTGGGCAAATTCCTGAATTGGTTGCTGGTGCCACTATATACTTATGTGCTGACGGGCTCTGCTGACTATGGTGCGGTTGCCAATTTATATGCATGGACTGCCCTTCTGTTGGTGATATTGACCTATGGCATGGAAACTGGATTTTTCCGTTTTGCCAATAAGCATCATGAGATTGCAGATAAAGTATATGGAAACACTTTGATCTCCGTTGGTACAACTTCCTTGATTTTTGCCTTGCTATGTGTGATTTTTGCGCAATCCATTGCCAATGTACTGGGCTATGCCGACCATCCCGAATACATCGCCATGTTAGGTGTGGTGGTTGCGATGGACGCTTTCGGCTCCATCCCCTTTGCTTATTTACGCTTTAGTTCCCGTCCTATCAAATTTGCGGCTTTAAAGCTCTTGATGATTTTTACCAATATCATCTTTAACATTTTCTTCTTGGTGCTTTGTCCCATCATTCATGAAAAAGCACCTGAATCCATCGCATGGTTTTATAACCCGAACTATGGTGTTGGTTATGTGTTTGTTGCCAATGTAATTCAGACTGTTGTAGTAACGCTTGCATTATTGCCGGAAGTTTTCAAAGCCAAATTTGAATTTGATTTCCCTTTGCTGAAACAGATTTTACGTTATTCTTTGCCTTTATTGATACTTGGCATTGCAGGCATCATGAACCAAACCTTGGATAAGATTATTTTTCCGTTTTTAATTGAAGATCCGGTTTTAGCCAAATCCGAATTAGGAATTTATTCGGCTTGTTTCAAGATATCCATGGTGATGATGATGTTTACACAGGCTTTCCGTTATGCTTATGAGCCCTTTATTTTTGCGCAATACAAAGATAAAAACAGCAAAGCAGCTTATGCGGATGCCATGAAGTTTTTCATCATCTTTTCCTTGTTGATATTTTTAGGAATGATGTTTTACCTGGATATATTCAAATATATCCTACACAGTGATTATTGGGCAGGCTTGCGTATCATTCCCATCGTCCTTTTTTCCTACATCTTCCAAGGTGTGTTTTTCAACCTTTCGTTGTGGTACAAGTTGATAGACAAAACCATGTATGGCGCCTGGTTTGCCTTAGCCGGTGCGGTGATTACCATTACCGGCAATATTATTTTTGTTCCGATATTCAGTTATATGGCATCCGCCTGGGTTTCCTTTGCTTGTTACTTTGTGATGATGCTTCTATCTTATTTCTACGGACAAAAATACATGCCCATTCAATACGATTTAAAATCCATTGCTTCATATACAGTATTAGCGTTGGCTTTGTATGCTGTCAGTTTTTTCGTAAAAACACCGTTTGTAGCGTTAAATCTGACGATTAAAACGCTCTTATTGGCAATATTCGTAATTTATTTTGTAAAGAAGGACTTGCCACTGAGTAGTATTCCCGTGGTGAGGAAATTTATAAAGAAAAAAGACTGAGTCCGCATATCGAAAGTAACGTGGTTGCTGAGCGAAGTCGAAGTGCAGCAGGTGGGCACTTCTAAAATGCCGTTATTACTTTCTTCCAAAATCCGCCGGTATCTCACCCCAGGCTTCTGTATGCCACTTCAGTACTTTGTTAGGATAGTCGTTTTCAGCCAACCATTGTTCCGCACGGGCGATTAGTTCAAATAGTTTGGCATTGAGCGGGGTAGGTTGTAGTTGTGATTTGGTTTTTTTATTGCGCAGCCAGGCGAGGGCTGTTCGGCTGTCAGAGTAGATGGGTGTAGCCAAGTTCTTTTGTTTAAGTAATGCCAAAGCATGTACAATCGCCAAAAATTCACCGATGTTATTGGTGCCGTCTTCATAAGGTCCCTGCCGGAATATCAATTGTCCGGTACGGGTATCTACGCCTTGGTATTCCATAACACCGGGATTGCCGCTGCAAGCTGCATCAACGGAAATGCTTTCTAAATCAGGCTTGCCGTATTCTGTAATCAATGCTTTGTTGGGTACTGTTTTTTTGGTATTCTTACCTACATAATCCCAATAGGATGAATGGAAAGCTTCCTGGGCTTCTGCTTCGGTTGCAAAACCTTTGTATTTGGCTTCGGGACAACCGTGCACCTGTTCCTTGCAAGCTTCCCATGAGGTGTAAATGCCTGGCTGCTTGCCTTCCCAAACCACGAAGTATTTATTTTTGGATTTTGCCATATTTATTGTACTTTTGCAACGCTTTGTGTATAGGTGATAAGAGGAGGAGGCCCTGTAGTTCAATGGATAGAACGGAAGTTTCCTAAACTTTAAATTCGGGTTCGATTCCCGGCGGGGCTACAAAATCATACCATCCTTCATTTCAATTTTCCTGTCAGATAAAGTTGCTAACGCTTCATCGTGTGTAACGATAATGATTGTTAAACCGAATTGAGCACGTAAATCAAACAGCAACTGATGCAATTCTTTTTTGTTTTTGGTGTCCAGGCTCCCTGAAGGTTCGTCAGCCAAAATGATTTTCGGGTTGTTGACCAATGCCCGTGCAACCGCTACCCTTTGTTTTTCTCCACCCGATAGTTCGGATGGTTTATGTTCTAATCTATCACTTAATTGTAGGTGCTCCAAAAGTTCTTTTGCCTTTTGAACGGCTCTTTTTGAGTCTTTCCCGGCTATTAATGCCGGTATCATCACATTCTCAAGTGCCGTAAATTCCGGAAGTAGTTGATGAAACTGAAAGATAAAGCCTAAATGGAGATTTCTGAATGTTGATTGTTGTTTTTCGTTTAAATGACTGACATCTTGTCCGTCAATCAAAACTAGTCCCTGATCGGGATTGTCTATGGTACCAAGAATTTGTAACAAGGTTGTTTTTCCGGCTCCGCTGGGACCCACAACAGCTACTATTTCTCCTTGTTCAACTTTGAGGTTGACACCTTTTAGCACGTGTAATTCATCAAAACTTTTGTGAATGTTGATTGCTTCAATCATATCTGAAAATATTTGTCAGCAAAGTTAAGCATAAATGTCGTTATTCGTTGATAAATGTGCTACTTTTGCTGCAAATTTGTTTGTATGCAGGAGTTGAAAGATTTCGGAAAGATTGAATTTGTTCGCAACAAGAGGGCTAAACGTGTTTCGGTTAAAATTAAATCGGACGGACTGAAAGTTAGCATGCCGCATCATGTTAGCAAATCTTATGTGATAAATTTTATTCTTTCGAAAAAAAGCGAAATCCTTAGGAAACAGCAAAAAGTTCAGAAAAAGAAATTAAAACTACAAATCACTCCTGATAATACCATTCAAACGCTGACTTTTTTCATCGAAGTTGTACCAGCAAATCGACCAGATTTATTCTTTTCTCTTCAGAATGAAGTACTGAGTATTGAAGTGCCTCAGGATGCAGATATGTTGTCGGATGAAGTTCAGGAAGCATGCTGGGAAGGGATCAATCATTTTTTAAAAAAGGAAGCCAAAAGAGTGTTGACGCAACGTGTGTTTGAATTGGCTAAACAGCATAATTTCAAGGTGTTGGATGTGAAAATACAATCCAGTAAGACGAGATGGGGGAGTTGTTCACAAAAACGGAGTATTAACTTGTCGTTTTATTTGATGTTGTTACCCATGCATTTGATAGATTACGTGATCTTACATGAGTTATGCCATACCCGTGAAATGAATCATGGGACTACTTTCTGGAAGTTGATGGATCAAGTGACGAATAATCAAAGCAATGCGCTCAAAAAGGAATTGAAAAAATACGAGATACCGTAAAAGAAGTAGGCGGTGTCTCATAAGTGCCCAATTGCTGTGCTTCGACTTCGCTCAGCAACCACGTTACTTTCGATATCGGTCTCAGTCACATACTTCAGTATGCTCCTTCGGCCCCAATCTCAGTGCCTTGCATTTAGACACTTCTAAGACACCTTATGGTTTTTGCTTAAATGTTTACTTTTGAGACAGTCTCAACAAATTGAATAATATGTAATTATTTATCAAACCTGCTCTTAAATTTGAATTTAACGAATTCCTATAAAAACAAGATGGGTTGTCTCACGACAACCCAATCCTTTTTTTGTTAACCTTAAATCTAATACTATGAAAAAATCACGGCGTAAATATACGGTGATTCAATCTCATTCGCAAATGTTTTAGCCAAAAAGCCTCAATAATTAGAAATTTTTAATGTTTTTCCGTAGATATATCCCTTGGTAAGACGGCATGGTGAGAGATTTTCAGACAGATTGACTGAAGAATTTAGTGTTTTATTTGTAAGAAACAGGAGTGAAATTGCATTGTATAGAGTGCAAACAAGCATTTCAATTTGAATTAACTATATTCCAGGAGGCTGTTTAACTGAATTTTTTGTATTTTTGTCGTTTGTTAAAAAAGCATATAATCATATGAAGAATTTTAAGCGTACTACCGTTACAACTGCTCTTCCTTATGCTAACGGTCCCATTCATATAGGGCATTTGGCAGGTGTTTATGTTCCGGCCGACATTTACGTTCGTTACCTTCGTTTGAAAGGTGAGGATGTTTTGTTTATCGGAGGATCAGACGAACATGGGGTTCCTATTACGTTAACGGCGAGGAAAGAAGGGGTGACTCCGCAAGATATTGTGGATCGGTATCACAACATTATAAAGAAATCTTTTGAGACCTTTGGAATTTCTTTTGACATATATTCTCGTACAACTTCTTCCACCCATCGGGCGTTGGCTTCGGAAATATTTAAAACCATTTATGATAAAGGCGGCTTCATTGAAAAAAGTTCGGAACAGTACTATGATGAAAAAGCGCAACAGTTTTTGGCCGACCGCTATATCACCGGGAAATGCCCACATTGCGGCAACGAATATGCTTATGGCGATCAGTGCGAATCTTGTGGTACATCATTAAGTCCGGATGATTTGATTAATCCGCAATCGACCATCAGTGGCAGTGTACCGGTGAAGCGCGAAACCAAACATTGGTATTTGCCTCTGGATCAACATGAAGCATGGCTACGTCAATGGATTTTGGAGGAACATAAGGAGTGGAAACCCAACGTGTATGGACAGTGCAAAAGTTGGTTAGATATGGGCTTACAACCACGTGCCGTCAGTCGCGATTTGGATTGGGGCATTCCCGTTCCTGTGAAAGGTGCTGAAGGTAAAGTGCTTTATGTTTGGTTTGATGCGCCAATTGGTTATATCTCCAATACGAAAGAATTACTACCCAATGATTGGGAAAAATGGTGGAAAGATAAAGGCACGCGTTTACTACACTTTATCGGAAAAGACAATATTGTTTTTCATTGTATTGTTTTTCCGGCAATGCTGAAGGCAGAAGGGAGTTATATTTTGCCGGATAATGTGCCTGCCAATGAGTTTTTGAATTTAGAGGGCGATAAAATATCGACTTCCCGTAATTGGGCGGTGTGGTTGCATGAGTATTTGCAAGAATTCCCTGATAAACAGGATGTGTTGCGTTATGTGCTGACTGCCAATGCGCCGGAAACGAAAGACAATGATTTTACCTGGAAAGACTTTCAGGCAAGGAATAACAACGAATTGGTAGCTATTCATGGGAATTTTATCAACCGGGCTTTGGTGCTGACACATAAATATTTTGAGGGCAAAGTGCCTGAAATGAGCACATTGACCGATTATGACAAACAAACCTTAGATGAGTTTAAAAATGTAAAAGCTGAAGTTGAAAATTTGCTCGATCATTTTAAATTCCGGGAAGCTCAGAAAGAGGCCATGAATTTGGCACGTATAGGTAATAAATATTTAGCTGACACCGAGCCCTGGAAATTGGCAAAAACCGATATGAATCGGGTAGGGACTATCCTCAATTTAAGTTTGCAGATAGCAGCAAATTTAGCCATTGCTTTTGAGCCTTTCTTGCCTTTCTCATCGAAAAAGTTACGTGATTTACTCAATTTAGAGTCATTTGACTGGAATGAATTGGGACGAATTGACCTGTTGAAAGTGGGTTTACAACTGAAGAAACCGGAACTTCTGTTTGAAAAAATAGAAGATGATGTTATTGAAGCGCAAATCCAAAAACTATTGGATACAAAAAAATCCAATGAACTGACCGCTTGGAAGCCTGATGCTATCAAAGAAAATGTTAGTTTCGATGAATTTATGAAAATGGATATTCGGGTAGGTACGGTGCTGGATTGTCAAAAAGTACCCAAGGCTGATAAACTGCTGCAGTTCCGCATTGATGACGGGTTGAAAGGGCGCACCATCCTTTCCGGTATTGCCGAATACTATCCTAATCCGAGTGATCTCATCGGTAAACAAGTACTTTTTATAGCTAACTTCCCGCCCAGAAAGCTGCGGGGTGTTGACAGCGAAGGAATGATCTTGTCGGCTGAGAATCCGGATGGTAGCCTGACTGTTGTACAACCCGGGGTGCCGCTGAGCAATGGTTCAAAAGTAGTGTAGGGACAATTTACAATTATTGTATAGTTTCGTCATTTTAGGTATGTCATCGAATTCGGTTCTGATGAGAAATCTGATGTGTCTTATAAAATAATTTGACTTATGTAACGTTTTCTTGCTGTTTTGCATCTTCCGTACAATTGAGAAAATATCAGAATTTAACGTTTAATATTATTTATTTACCATTTAATTAATCAGTATGAAAAAGAAGTATTTAATTCTGTTCTTGGGTTTAGCAGCAATGTTGACCTTTACTGCTTGTGATCCTAAACCAGATTTGGATTTGGATAAGGAGCTTAAATTTTCCCCTCTTACCGTTGAGCAACAAAAACAAAAAATTGAAGACAATGCTCTTGTGTTTGTTGATCAAACGGAAGGTTTATTAGAAACACCTGCTTTTGTTGCTATTGAAAATTTTGCAGTGGTTTTTGAAGGTGATCCAAATGGACCAATGTATGCACCTCTACGTGGCATTGCCACAGACATACGGAATGGCAATTCCAATGTGCTTGTCGGATTGGAAAGACAAATGAAAGTCATTCAAAAAGATTACGAGGAAGATGAAGGTGTCGTGTTCGGTGAATATGTTTATAATTTTGACACCGAAGAATTTGACTTTAAACAAGAATTGAAGAATAAGGCTATTTTCCGATTGCCGGCGTCACCGAAAGCAGTCGAAAATAAAGACAACAATGGTCTTATCTCTTTCGAATTTACCGAATCTAAAATATTAATACCTGATTCTGATGGGGAGTATTATCCTGCAAGTGCCAAATTATCTATTAAGGTTGATGGTAAAACTGTTTTGAAGGCTTCATTTACAGGAAAATATTTCGATGATGGTATGCCCAAGGAAGTAAAGCAAACCCTTGAAATTGATGATTTTAGCTGGGAAGCAAAAGCTAGTAATGATAAGAAAAAAATGTCTGCGGAATATGCGTTCAAAAAAGGCACAAAGACTTTAGTATTACTAGCTGCTGAAACAACCGGTAAATTTAGTTTTGACGATTTTGAAGATTCTGAGGATCCGGATGATGTTGTCGATAAAATTGCTATATATTGCCAAGTAATGAATCTCGCTATTAAAGCTGGTATAGCCGATGTGAAGGAATTTGCAGAGGAAATAGATGATATTGATGAAGAATCAGAAGCAGAATACCAAAATCAAAAAGCCGAAATTATGAATCAATATATCATAGGATATGGTTATTTTATAGATGACAATGTGAAATTTGCCAGTGTGGATTTTTATGTAGAAGAGTATGTTAGCGGAACAGATACATATTATAGTATAGTGCCTCGTTTCATATTAAGCGACGAATCAAAAGTGAGCCTTGAGGAATATGTGGATTCCGGATTTGAAGAATTACTTGAAAAAATCGAGGAAATAGCAGCAAATTCTGAGAGATAAACCAGATAATAATTTCAGTAAAAGGAGGGAGCAGCATTTGCTCCCTTTTTTTATGAAACTACCTTCTGTAAGATCTTGCTTGGTGAACCGAAAAATAAGTGAGAACGGCGTCAAAAATCGTCCTTTCGAGGTGCGAGTTCACGCGTTCCGGGGTTACGGGGACTGAGGTGACGTGAGGATTTATGTTCTTTCGGTGCGACTGATCTTGACTGGCGAGCGAAACGGGCGCAGTCTTGATTTTGTGGTACTTTTTTATCAAGAAAAAGTACAGAGGGAAACAGTGAAGTTGATAATTTTATCGGATAATAATTTTTTTCGTTTGCACAGCACACCCGTACCAAATCCCAAAACCGGGTTCAGTGACATTAGAACTTAGAGGTTTGATTTCATTGATGGAAATATTGCCTGCTATAATAGAAAACATGGTCAGGTCCTTGAAAAACTGAGTTGCAGTACTGTCAATTGCCACCGCTTTTATGTCGACAATATCTCCTACGGCAAAATATTTTCCTTCTGCAAAGGACGAGTCGTTTTTATTGGGAAGCGGACTCAGTGTAAATTTTTGCAATCCATCCAAGCTAAAATCGCTGTTAAAAACTATTGGGGTTTCTATATAACGTTTGTCTTTACTTTTCCTGGTGTAAATACGATAGGCATTCTTTCGGTTCTTGTCGATGTTGATCGCTACCGAGAGCGTACGCAAACTATCAATTGCAGTAGGTTCAATATATACTGAGTCTATTTGAAAATCTAAAGGGATGGTGGTTTCAGATTTTATGGCATGTTCTCCACTATATTCCTCACCATATTCTACTTTTAAATAATATGTTTTCCCTGTTTGTCCCTTTATCTCTGTTCCAAAATAGACATAGGGTGGAAAATGCTCCACATCCCATTTTGAAGTAAGTATTTCCTCCACATCTCCGTCACTGACAGTAACTTTGGCATGCCGGATTACCTTATCTCTGATGGTTGTGCTATCAACCGTTTCTGATAAGGGCACATTCAGGGACAGGTATATTTTCGGATATTTACCGGATTCAATTCTACCTTCTACGATTATTTTTTGTGTGTAACCCTTTGATATATAGTCTATATCGGGATAACATCCTACAAGTAAAATCAATACTCCAAGCAACAGGATGTGTGGATTGCGCATGCTTATTTTAAATGAAAAGTCCATGAGATAGAGGGTAATATTGGTGTAAGATAAGTCATAGCGATTTTGTAATCATAATTATTTTCTTCTTTTGCTTTCGTGCTATAGTGTACTTCAAACGGGTTAGCCCTGTTGTACAAATTGTAAATGGACAGGTTCAGTTCGGAGTGAATATTTTGCCATTGAGGTAATTTGTAGGTTAAAGAAACATCCAGCCGGTGATAATCCGGCATTTTAAATGCGTTGTAACCGCTGAATTCCAACACTACTTTATCATCGATGATGTACCAACTTCTGGGTAGGTTCAATCTGTTTCCGGTCGCATACACAAAGGTAGCGCTTACATTCCACCGGGGGGTGATATTATACATGAGTATTGCAGATAAATCATGCCTCCTGTCATTGCTCGCTAAGTAGCGTTTTCCATCGTTGATATCGTCAAATTGTCTGTAGTTCCAGCCCAAGGTATAATTGATCCATCCGGCTATTTTTCCGAAATTTTTGCGTAGCATGAGTTCTGTTCCGTAAGCGTGACCTTTCCCGGCATACATCAACTGCTCAATAGCTGTTACAGAAAACAAATCGCTCAAGGTTCCGCCGTATTCCAATAAGTTGGAAAAAGATTTATAATATACTTCTGCACTAACTTCCCAATGGTTGTTATACAGGCTTCTGAAGTATCCTCCGGAAAAATGCCAAAGCGAAGAAGGCCGGGTAACAGATGAAGTCGCCACAAAAATTTCAATGGGCAAGCCGAAATTGATTAACTGGACTCTGTTATTGTATTGATAATGCTTTCCGGCAGAAAGCTTAACGGAAGATTTATCATCTAACATCAAACGGCTCGATAATCGGGGTTCTAATCCGAGGTAAGATTTTGCTCTATCAATTGCATTTAGCTCGGAATTATCCGACGAAGTATAAGTCTGAAGTTTGTGATAAAAAGAGGATCGGATACCCACATTCAGGAGCAATGGACCCATTTCCCATTCATCACGTACATAAACGGCACCGGAAAGAAATCTATTATATCGAAAGTCTGTTTGTAAATCATAGCTTTCAGTTCTGATAGTAATGGGTAGTTGTTTCTCGAAAGATGCCTCCAAGCCCGTTTTGATATTATGTTTCCCGGCCAAATAAATAAAGTCGGCTTTGTAGTTGTAGGATTTTTTATCGGTATTGATGCGATAATCATTAGCCAACCAATTCATTGTAGAATTTAAATCGAAGCCTGAGAAATTTAGGTGGTGCAACATGCTGAATTGATCGGAGAATACATGACTTAATTGCATTCCCAGCACATGGTTACCCCATCGGCTTGAATTGCCTTCAAAAGAGAATTGAGATAATTCTGCTATTTGAATCATGTCTTGTCCTCTGTAATAATGTGCGGATAATTTAGTGCCTGTACCAAAATAATAGTTAAAACCGGCGTTGACATCGTAATATTCAAAACTGTTTTGTGTCAATTGGGGGTCAACGCCTAATTTTAACAACAGGGGCATAACAACATATTGGATATAACTGGCACGAGCAGCAGCGTAATACGAAAATCGGTTGCCAATACGCGATTTCAGAGATAAACGGGATGCAATGAGTCCGATATTTCCACTTAACTCAGTGTTAAGTGGCGGATTGATAAAATTTTTGACATCAATTACAGAGGATAGCCGGCCACCATATTCAGCAGGAATACCTGCTTTAAGATATTGCATCTGGTCGATTAAATCGGGATTAAATACCGAAAATAAACCAAGAATATGGGTGGGATTTTCAACCGGAGATCCATTTAGCAAAATTAAATTCTGATCGTTCTCTCCCCCTCTTACGTGAATGTTTGCGCTTGCATCACTTGCTTGAGATATGCCGCCCATGTATTGTAAGGCTTTAAACGGATCCGAATCACCCAAGATAGAAGGTAGTTTTTTTAATTTAGGAACATCGATAAAAACACCCCCCGAACCGGATTTGATGTTAGACAACGGATTTTTGGAACTGACTTCAATTTCAGGTATTTCCTGTACCTTATGTACAATGGAACTGCTGTCCGTTGTATCTTTCAGCACCTGGTACTTTGTCTGTGCAAATCCAATTGCATAAAAAAGGAATATTGAAAATGTAAGGAAACACCTCATCACATCTGTTAAAAGATTAGCAAAGGTACATAAAAATAATGGGTAAATAAATGTGTTTTAGTCAGAAATGAAGCGGGAGGATGAATTGGATATAGATGAAGTTAGAGAAGTTAGGGAAGTTAACGCGTTCCGTGTTCCAGGGTCCGGGGTCGCGAGTTCAGTTTTTAGCTTTTAGCTTTTTCGTTCTTCGTTCTTAGTTAATTTGTCTTTGTTCTTTATTCTTGTTAATAACTTTTTAGCTAAGTTGTTTATTAAATAGTAATTAATACCTTATTTTTGCAAAAAAATCTCTATGAGACGTGTCTTTTCTACTCCCGAGGATGATTCCAACGAAACGGTGAAACGTTACGAAGCATTTCTTTCCAATCACGACGGCACATCGGGATATTTTGACGTGGAAGAGCTTGAAGATATCGTTGATTACTATCTGAGAAGCGGACGAACTAAAGACAGTTCGGGAGCCTTGGAATTTGGACTGAAGTTGCATCCCAACAATTTTGCCTTGAGGATTAAAAGAGCCAAAATTTATTTGGCCACCGGCGATACCCATAAGGCGTACAGCATCCTCGAATCGCTCGGAATGGAGGATGATTACGAGCTGAATTTGATGAAAATTGAAGCGCTTCGAAAGCTTGAAAGAAAAGAAGAAGCCCACAGACTTTGTGAACATCTGATTGAAACAGAAGGCGAGGATGTAGATCAGGTATGTCTGGATATTGCTTATATTTTCCTTACTGATCATGACATCAACTCGGCCCTTCGATATTTAGAGCGTGGTGTGACTCACAATCCTGATAATGAAGAGCTGTTGTTTGAATTAGCCTTTTGCTATGAGCATTTTAATGAACATGCAAAGGCTATCCGTACTTACAATCATATTCTTGCCAAAGACCCCTATGTCGGTGAAGCTTGGTTTAACCTTGGACAAATATATTTTACCCACCAAAAGTTTCAACATGCGCTCGATGCTCTTGAATATGCCAGGGTGATAAATCCGGATGACTCACTAACTTGCTTACAAAAGGCTCATACACACTTCCAACTGCAGCATTATGACGATGCTTTGGATGAGTATTTTGCTTTTGAAGAACTGACAGGAGACAGTGGTCAAACTTACCTTTACATCGGGGAGTGTTACGAAAGATTGGAAAGATATCGGGATGCAGTCACTTTTTATCAGAAAACTTTAGATAAAGATAAGGATAACTACGATGCATTGATCGGTATTACCTTCTGCTTTTTAATGCAAGATCTGTTTCATGAATGTTTGCTCTATATTCAACATGCCGTTCAAATTAAAAATGATGATGCCAACGCCTGGGCGTATTTTGCTGAGGTGCTGATGGGCTTAGACGACATTAAAGCGGCTTTGCATGCATATATGAAATCTATAGACCTTAGTCCTAATCAACCGGGTAGATTGAGGGCCATTGCCGATATTTTTATGGAACTGGAAGAATTTAGAATGGCAATTGAATACTACAAGCGAGCATTAGAGTGCGATGAGTACCACGAGTTGGAAGACATTCATCTTTTTATGGCGGTTGCATATCATTTCGCAAGAAACGAAGATGCAGCACAACTTTCATTGGCTAAAGCGATGGAAGAGAATTTGGATGCACAAAAAATATTTAATGAGATATGTGGAGGAACGAAAAACTAAGAACTAAAAACGATGAACGAATTAGACCACGCGAACCCGGAACCCGGAACGCGTTAACTTCCCTAACTTCTATAACTTCCTAACTACCAGCTACCAACTACTAACTACTTAACTTCCCTAACTTCCACATGAACAACAAAACCATCATCCTATCACTTTTTTTTATCTTCAGTGTAAACGGTTTTATTTATGCTGAAAATGCTTCTGATTCCATTGTTGCCAAGCCGTCTGTTATTCAGCAGGTGGCAAACTGGTATGAGGATCATATGAATTATTACACCATCACTTTACTGATGGCCGTTGAAAGCTCATTTATTCCTTTCCCGTCTGAAGTGGTAATCCCACCGGCAGCTTTTATTGCCAGTAAAGAGGATAGTCATTTAAATATTTATTTGGTGGTGCTATTTGGAACTATAGGAGCATTGATTGGGGCGTATATCAACTATTTTCTGGCATTGTGGTTGGGTCGCCCTTTGTTGTATAAATTAGCTGACACCAAGGTGGGTAAGATGCTGTTACTCAGTTCTGCCAAGATTAAAAAGGCAGAGGCTTATTTTCAAAAACACGGTAATATTTCTACTTTTATAGGACGATTGATTACGGTTATCCGGCAGTTGATTTCCATTCCGGCGGGTTTAGCGAGGATGAATTTGCTCGCTTTTAGTTTTTATACCTTTTTAGGTGCCGGTATTTGGAATGTTATTTTGGCTATACTGGGTGTGGTGTTGCACCAGCAAAAGGACATCATTATGAAGTATTCACATTTGATTGGTTACGGAATACTGGTTATAGTGGTCGTTGTCGGATCCATCTATCTATATCGGTATTTTCGCAAAAAAAGAAATAAAACATGAGGTATTTTGGCATCATAGGTTTTCCGCTGCAAGTGTCTTTTTCCCGGGACTATTTTACAAATTATTTTCAGCAGGAGAAGATGGCTGCACAATATGATTTATATCCTTTGAAGGAAATCAATGAGTTTCCTGCACTGGTTCAAGTGCATCAGTTGAGTGGCTTGAATGTGACCATTCCCTATAAACAGCAGGTGATCCGGTATTTAGATGAGTTAGATGATACTGCTGCTGCTATTGGAGCGGTGAATGTGATCAAGTTCATGAGAGAAAAAAGGGGAAAAAGTGGAAGTGTCAAGCTCAAAGGTTATAATTCCGATGTCATAGGTTTTTCAGATTCCATACGTCCTTTTTTACAAACACATCATGCAAAAGCACTGATATTAGGTACCGGAGGAGCGTCCAAAGCTGTGGATTACGGCTTACGACAATTAGGACTTCAAACACATTTTGTGTCTCGACAACCTGCAGAAAAAATTTATGGTTATGCAGATTTGACCGATGAAATCATACAAGATCATCAAGTAATAGTCAATACAACTCCTTTGGGTATGAGTCCAAATGTGGAAGCGTGTCCGGATATTCCTTATGAATTCCTGACAGACCGACATCTTCTGTATGATGTGATTTATACACCTGAAGAAACTTTGTTTCTCAAAAAGGGAAAAGAGCGGGGATGCATCGTGGTGAATGGCTTGGAGATGCTTTACGGGCAGGCAAGGGCAGCCTGGAAAATTTGGAATGATTAAGTCACAGTAATAATGGACACATAATATGCAAAATACCAGAACACCATATACGTTCGATAAAGTAGTTAGGTCGCTGATTGGGCTGTCAGTTATAATTATCCTTATATTTTTATTCAGAAGATTGAGCGTAGTCCTCACTCCTTTTTTTATAGGATGGTTGATGGCATATTTGCTGCATCCAACGGTGAATTTTTTCCAATACAAGCTCAAATTTAAAAGTAGAATTTTGTCTGTCATTACCACTTTGGTGTTAATTTTTGGAAGTTTTGCGGGAATCATATTGTTGATCATTCCTCAGATTACCAAAGAAGTTGGCAGGGTATCTGTTTTGATACAGAATTTCACACAAAATCTCGATATCATCGGTTTTTTCCCGTTAAGTTGGCAAAACGCTTTAGTTGATTTTTTCTCCAGCATCAATATTAATGAGCTGATTAATAACCCAAACATCATAGAGATACTCAAAAAGATTGCGCCTCAGCTATGGGGTTTTTTAAACAATTCGCTTAGTTTTATATTGAGTATGGTGGTGATTGTTATAGTGTTGATGTACCTGGTTTTCATTTTGATGGATTATGAAAAAATTACCGGTGGTTTCCCGAAGATCATACCACCTAAATACCGGGCGTTGGTAACCGGTATTTTAGGTGATATTGAAATAGGGATGAACCGTTATTTCAGGGGACAAGCCCTGATTGCCTTGATTGTAGGTGTTTTGTTTGCAATCGGATTTGTCATCATTGACTTGCCCATGGCAATCATTTTTGGGTTGTTTGTAGGCATACTCAATTTAGTACCTTACTTGCAAACTGTAGCGATAGTGCCCTGCACATTCTTAGTCATTTTAAAAGCTTCTGAACCCGGACAAAGTTTCGGTGGAGTTGTGTTGGCTGTAGTGATTGTTTTTGTTTTGGTGCAGTTATTTCAAGATTTGTTTCTTGTGCCGAAAATCATGGGTAAAGTCACCGGTTTGAAACCAGCTGTCATTTTATTATCTTTGTCAGTCTGGGGTTCCCTGATGGGCATCATTGGGATGATCATTGCTTTGCCACTGACTACCTTGATAATTTCTTATTATAAAAGGTGGGTGTTGGGCGATGAGAACATGTCGGCTAATCAAATGAATACCGTACCAGAAACGGTCATGGACAAAGACATTTCGAAAGCGGATATTCCTTAAGAGGATAAATCGTGAGTTTTAAATAGAAGGAAAGTATTCATGTCTGTAAAATCTATTTTATTTGTATGCTTGGGTAATATCTGCCGTTCGCCAATGGCAGAAGGAGTGTTTGATCGTTTGTTGAAAGAAAAAGGCTTGCAAGATAAATTTGAGGTTGATTCAGCCGGTTTACATGGATATCATGCAGGAGAATTGCCGGATAGTCGCATGCGTGCCCATGCCTCAAAAAGAGGATACCATTTGACGCATCGTTCCCGTCCGGTTTTTCTGACCGATTTCGATCAATTTGATATGCTTATCGGCATGGATGAACAAAATATAAGAGGATTGAAAATTTTAGCTCCTACAGCAGAGCACCAAGCTAAGATATACCGAATGACAGATTACCTTACCAAAATAAAAGCTGATGAGGTTCCTGATCCTTATTACGGAGGAGCAGCCGGCTTTGAGTACGTCATTGACTTATTGGAAGATGCTTGTTCCGGATTACTCGATACCCTAACCGCCAATCACTAATCACTAAAATATGAACAGAGAATTGCTTGTAAAATTAATTCGTAAAAACATTGATGAACTTATCATGTTGACGGAAGGATTCATGGAAATGGAAACTTATCCCGCAGCCATCATCAATTTAGCTAAAAATAAAACGGATGATATTTGGTCTTATATCAATCAACTTGAGAATATAAAAGTATTAACGCAACAGCCAGCTATTTCTGCTGAAAAAGAATTGCAAACGCCTGAAAAGGAGGAAGAGTTAATTTCTGCTTCAATGGACCTTGAAGATTCTGGGGAGGAACCAAAAGAAGTTTCTCAAGATCCTGTTGAAGAGAGTGCGGTTGAAGAGCTTGTTGAGGAAGATGCAATGGAGGAGATCATGGAGGAAGATGTGGTTGAGGAGACAGTCCCTGCAGAAGAAATGGAAGAGGAAGAAAACCTTGAAGAAATCACCGATGAAGAGGATAAAATACTTGTTGAGGAAATCCAAGACGAAGAGGAGGATGAAGATGAAGGTGGCTTGGGAGATGAGGCAGAAACTATTGAAATAGAAAAAGACGATGAAGTAGATGATAATGGACGTGAATCTCAAACAGTTGAAGATAAAAAAGTCACACTTGCAGAAAAAATTTCTGCGGCTTCTGTTTCTTCTCGTAACGACAGTCTTGGGAATGGAGACAATGAGGGCTTGAATGCTGCTATAGGTAATAAAAAAGTAGATGATATCCGTCAGGCGATCAGTTTGGGGGATCGCTTCAGATTTCAGCGGGAATTATTCAAAAACAATGGAGAAGAGATGAATAAAACGCTGAGTTATATCAATATGTTGGCTACCTATGAAGAAGTGATCAGTTTTCTTCAATCGAAATACGCCTGGGAGGAAGATAATCCGACGGCTGAAGATTTTTATCAGCTTGTCAAACGTAAGTTTTGAGTATGAAGCTATACGTAGTACCGACTCCCATAGGGAACTTGGAAGATATGACCTTGCGTGCTGTTAGGGTGTTGAAAGAGGTTGATTTGATATTGGCTGAGGACACGCGTACCAGTGGCTTTCTGCTCAAACATTTTGAGATAGATACTCCTGCCATATCCCACCATAAATTTAACGAACATAAAACAGTACAGGGAATAATTGACCGGTTAAAATCTGGTCAGACCATCGCTTTGATTTCTGATGCCGGTACGCCTGCCATATCAGATCCGGGCTATCTGTTGGTGAAGGCGTGCGTTGAAAACGAAATTATCGTAGAATGCTTGCCTGGTGCGACAGCTTTTGTTCCTGCCCTGGTAGTTTCCGGTTTACCCAACGACAGATTTTGTTTTGAAGGCTTCCTGCCCCATAAAAAGGGGCGACAAACCAAGCTACAGTCGTTTGTAGGCGAGACTAAAACTATGGTTTTTTACGAATCTCCTTTCAGATTGGTGAAAACTCTGACGCAGTTAGCAGAAGTATTGGGCAGCGACCGCCAAGCCTCCGTTTCACGTGAGATTTCCAAGTTTTACGAGGAAACCAAACGCGGTAGTTTGGGTGAATTGGCAGAACACTTTTCGCTGCATCCTCCCAAAGGAGAAATCGTGTTGGTGGTAGCGGGGCAATTTTAAAGAACCTTAGGGCTATATTTTTCCAGCACCACGGGTCTGTCTCTCAGCACGCAGGTATCGGATGCAGTATAGGTGAGCGCTCCGGTGGCGTTTGAGAACTGATAGTTCAGATAAATGGTAGTGCGTGGCTGATTACCCCAGGACTCTCCGTCTTTAACCAATCTTCCGGTGCCCGTTACTTTATATCTGCATCCCGGCCCTCTTGTGAGGGTACACTCTCCCTCCTCGTTAAAGTCAAGAAGCAGGCTGACGGGACCGGAGAATTTTGTCGAGCGCATGCTTCCCCGAACACCCACCTGATTCCTTCCTGTGGTATTAAGACGCCACAACTCGTTTTGTTCAACAAAGGCGGTGCGATACACCGTTTCTTCAACCACTCTTCCTGAATCATTTGTAACCACGCTTATTCCACGGTGAAGATACTGCCCGTCGTAAGGATTGATGTATTTTACCGCAAACATCGTGTAATCTTTGGGAGTGATACTCCAGTGCTCCGCTACCCTGGGGTCCGGGTCTGCGACGGCTGCTCGTCCCCTTAAGATGGAGTCGACATCCGAGGAGCTGACAAGACGCAGGGGGATGACATAGGTTAATTTGATGGCCAGCGGGTCATTGAAAAAAGTATCTTTCAGCTGCACCTCAATACTGCCGTTGAACTTGCCTGCGGGAATCGTCAGCTCATCATAGGAACTTAGTTCGTAATACTCCGGAGGCATTACCCTGATCGTATCGGTCAAATTAGTAAATGTGGATGTAAACAGAACATTGTCGCACAGACTCTCATCCAGTCGTACCTTAAGCACTCTGTCTTTGGTGTTTGTGTAAACACCCCCAAAGGCAGCCGAGATTAAAAACTTGTGGTTGTTGTCATTGGTGTTATCATATATATAATCGCCCAAAACCAATGTCCTCACCGGATATTGATACGGGAAGTAAGCAGCCGTATAATCAAAATCCGGAAAATCAACATCCTGGTTCTTGCAGCCTGCCAGAGCGGCCATACACACCAGAGCTATTAATATCTTTTTCATACGATCTTTAGTTTTTTTATTGTATCTGTTTTTTATTCTATTACACCTCAGTTACCATCCCCGGTTTTGAATAAGGGCGCTGTACTTGAGCACTTCATTTTTGGGCAGCGGTCCGTAGATCATGTATGAGCCGTTGTACCTGCGCTCTTCAACATCGACCACCTGATAGGTTGCCCCTGTGATGTTCATCCCCTTTGCCGGCTCTGTCAAATTCTCCTTCCAGCGACGCAAATCCCAGAAACGAAATCCCTCGAAGCAAAGCTCCAGCCTCCGCTCGTTGCGAATCAGCGTCCGCATGTCTTCCCCGGAGGTTATGGAGGCAAGGTAAGCATCCGGCTGCTTGATGCCGGCACGCTTGCGGATGGCAGCTATGACATCTCTTGCAGAATAAGCATGCTCCCCCTTCCCATCCGGCCCCCAGGCCTCGTTGGCACTCTCGGCATAGATGAGAAAGACCTCCGTGTAGCGCATGTGGGTGTTGTAATGGTTTTTGGATGCCTGTGCGATGGGATCCAGGTTGACATCGTCCCTTAAAAACTTACGCAGGTAATATCCCGTGCGGGTGGACTGCATGATCGAGTCCTTTGCATTGATGCCACCTCCGACACCGGTATTGATCACTTTCCCCTTCAGGGAGCTGCCGTTGCATATGACATACAGGGAGAGCCGGGGATCCCTGCCCGCGTAAGGATCTGCCGGATCATAAAGACTTGCCGGATCCGATATGGGATATCCGTTCCCCGCCGGGAAAGCATCAACCAGATTCTGTGAGGGGTTGACATCTCCCTCTCCAAACAGAGAGGGAGGGAAACATCTCGACTCCAGCGAGAGTGAAACACCAATGGCACTCCTCCAGAGAACCTCCTTCTGATCCATGCCCTTTGACATGTCAATGGCATCCACAAAGGCCGGAAGATAAAACCTGTGTCCGTTGGGATCCAGTCCCGCGACGCCTCCGATCTTATCCAAAACAACGGCAGCATCATCTGCCGCTCTTGCCCACAGCGTTGCGTCCCCGTCCGAGAAGGCAGGAGATGCTGCCAGAAGGGAAACACGAGCCTTCATCGCCTTTACGATCCTTCCGCTGATACGGTGGATGATGTCATTGCCGAAAATGGCATTGTAATTTTCTACAGTCTTAGCTACATCCAAAAGAGAGGCAGGAATTTGAGTGGAATCGGTGATATTGCCGTAATCGTCCATGGAAAGATATTCCAGCGCCTTGTCAAAATCGGCATAAATATCATCCAATGATTCCGCAAAGCTTGCGCGGGGAGTGTTAAAATCACCGTCGGAGGCAATAAAATCGTTGTAAATCGGAATGCCCAACAGCTCACCGTTATCCCCGATGCCCGCTGTTGTAAGCAGCAGATAATACTTCAAACAGCCCCTTAGTGCATAGGATTCTCCTTTCAAACGTATCTTATACAAATCGTTTAATGCGCTGCTCGACCATTTCCAGGTAACGCTGTCAACTACGGAAAGAAACTGATTGATGTAAAAGATCCCCGATATGCTGTTTGTCCATACCCCGACAGGATTATACAGAGCCGACCACTGACCGGTGGCCATTCTCAGGTACGGATTGGTTTTAACGTTGCTGACGGCATCATCGGTAGCCATATCATTAAAACTCAAACCATTCGAAGGCAGTTTGATGTAAGCTGTCAGCAGCAGACCCTCGGCAAAAGCAGGACTCTGATAAACCCGGTCGATGGTACCCAGATTCTCATTCTCCGCCTCAAAGATGTTCTCGCAGGAAGAAAAACATATCGACAGCGCCAGTATCAATACCGTAAAGAAATATAATCTACGATGTTTCATAATTGTCATGGTTTTTTAAAACATTATTTTTAATCCCAATGTATATGACCGGTAATAAGGTTCTCCCCCAACCCTCAGCTCTTTGATGTCCCTGTGTTTGGAGAAGGTCAAAAGATTGGATACGGCCAGAAAGCAACTGAAATCTTTCATCAAAAGCGCATCCCTGACCCCCTCGGGAAACTCGTAAGTCAGCTGCATCCTCTGCAGGGTGAAATAGTCGTCCCTGTAAAGCCAGAAAGTCGAGGGGCGGAAGTTATTGCTACTGGTCATGGTCGTAAGACGGGGATATGTCGCAGTTGCTTTGGTCTCTTCCGTCCAGCGGTTCAACACGTATTTTGAATACTTCTTATCCCCGTCCACCCAATAATAATCCCCGCCGATGTACGAGTCGGCACCCGCATAACCATTGCCGATGGCAAAGAGCGAGAAGTTTTGATACCTCAGCTGAAGACTCAGCCCGTAAGAGAACGGAGCACGGGAGCGTCCAATCTGAACCTCGTCATTGGTGTCGATGACACCATCTCCGTTCTGATCCACATATTTGATGTCACCGGGCTTTACACTGCCAAACGCCTGAAACTGGTGGGCGGCAATATCCTCCTCATCCATAAAGAATCCGTCGGAGACAAGTCCGAACAAAGCATCTACCGGACGACCCTTGCGATACTGATAGGCATCGTCATACACCTCATCCCTTCTGAGTACCTTGGATGTAGAATACAGGGCATTGGCATCCACAACCACCTGAAAATCTCCAAAGATGCGGTTGAATCTAAGACCCACTTCGGCTCCTCTGTAGAGGTCCTCATTATAGTTCTCGTATGGGATAAAATCGGTGTAATAGCTCGGATACATGGTTTGAACAAGGGTGATCTGATCGGAATAAGTGCTCGTGAACAGATTGGCATCGAAACTCAGGATTTCTTTAAACAGGGAGCCTTCAAACCCGAGGTTCAACTCCTTACGTTTCTCATACCCCAGGTTGGGATTGGCCCCGTAGGTCGACCTCACGCCCCGCGTCATCCATGCCGCTTCGTTCCAGGAATAATAACCGTAATAGTCGTAAGGATTCATATAGTAGAAGAAGCCGTTTATCCCGACATCACTATTTTTAATGCCTCCCGTCATCCGGAGCTTTAAATAGTCAACGGAGCTGACCGAGGACATGAAATCCTCCGAGCTGATCATCCAGGCTGCACCCAGAGATGGAGAATAGGCCCATTTTGCATTCTTCGGCAATTTAATCGAGTGTTCATAAGAACTGCTAAAGTCGAGCATGTATTTCTTGTCGAAAACGTAATTTACACGCAAACCCAGATTGAAGTTCTTATTGCTCTGGAAATCGGCCACCCTTTTATGTATGTTTCCCATACCCAAAAGCGAGCAGGAAATACGGTGAACGTCGTTAAACGTCCTGTTGTAATCAAAAGAGCCGTAATAACCTATTCTCCTTTCATAAGTAGATCCTCCGATGGTTTGCACACCAGGCCGGGTATCATTTCCGTATTTTGTCAAACCCACAATGGAATCGGAATCATTGTCCCATTGAGCCTCGTAGGTAGCATAGGTGTTCTGTATATACTGGTTGTATCGGGTCAGGTAATCGAAACTTAAATTCGTGTGGAAAGTCAAACCTTTCAAAACCCGCTTCAGGTCAACATCTATCCTGTTGTTGAAAGAAAGATAGTTTTGAATATTTTCATTCTCACCACCAAAATAGATGTTTGCAATCGGACTGGTCTGGTACGTATTGGTACCGCCGGGAATATACAGACCGTCAACATCATTTTTGCATGAGCTCAAAAGGGTTGTCCGAATCGAGTCGATTACATTTCCTATGGGTAGCAAGGGTGAAAACAAATTGGGCTTGTAGGTTGCCGCATCCGCCCAGTAGTCATTGATGGGACCTTTGTCGTTAACAATGACGGCTGCAGCGTCCAGGGCGGTTTTGATAAAGGAATTAATTCTTAAGTCCACGTTTCCCCGAACATTAAATTTATCATACTTGCTGTCTTTACCCTCTCCGAATCCCAAAAGACTACCCGACTCCTCCCAGCCTACATTGGCGTAGTACCTGGCAACGTTGTTACCGCCGGAAAATTCAGCCATAGCCTTGAAAAAAGGTTTGTATGACTTCAGGTATTCTCTCGAATAATAATCCACATTAGGATATTTATACTTGTAATTCGCCTGCGGCGTTTGATAATTTTTGATCATCTCTTCACTGTACAACTCTGTCAGACCATCATTTGCACGGGCTTCATTGTACAAAGTCATATAATCGGCAGAAGACAGGTATTCGGGCAGTGCTGTGGGCGTTGAGATTCCGTAATACCCCGTTACACGAATTTGTTTTTTGTCAATCCTCCCCCTTTTTGTGGTGATCAGAACAATACCGTTCACCGCCTCGCTACCGTACAGAATGGACGAATTGATATCCTTCAGTACCGTGATCTGTTCCACCTCCAGAAAATTGATGTTGGAAATATCGCGTGGCAGTCCGTCCACTATGAACAGGGCAGCCCCAATACCGCGGATATTGCTGTAACCCAAAAGACCGGGAATGCGTCCCAGCATAGCCTGCGAGACCCCCTGAACATTATCATACCTGACAACATCTTCCGTATTGATAAAGCTGGCCGCACCAATCAGGTCATAACGCTGAGTTTTACCAAAAGCTATGTTTACGGTGTCACTTAACACATCGTCCCCGCCGGGCATTTCCAATCCCTCCTGAGCAAAAACCCTGTTTGAAAAACACAGTATTGAAATCACCAACAGGATTAAAATTTTGAAATACGTCTTCTTCATTTTTTACGATTTTAAGTTGTTTTTATCACCAACCCGGATTCTGGGGAAATTCAGGATACAGATTAACTATGTCTCTTGGAAACGGCAGCCAATTGTGTTTCTTCTCAACAACGCGGGTAATGATGATCCTCTCTTTGATGTTGATGGGTTTGCCCGTTACCGGATCGCGGTCAAAATCAATGGCTGTCTTTTCCCTGTACTTCATCACTCCGTTCAGGTTCCACCGGCGCAAATCACAAAACCGGTGAGCCTCAAAGGCCAACTCCACAGCCCGCTCACGAATGATAGATTCCATAAGAGCTTCTTTGGTCCCCGCATACTTGGGAGTCAGATCGGGAAGCTGGGCGCGATTCCTAATTATGTTGACAGCCTTCTCGGCCGTCAGGTTCAAAGTGGCAGAGGTAGACGAGGGCGATCCGTAGCCCTGCAATACGGCCTCGGCATACATCAGGTATACATCGGCAAGACGAAGGTAGGGAACATAGGCCTGGAAATAATCGTGTTTTTTATCCCACGGATTACAGCCTATGGGGGAAAATCTTTTATAGTAGTAGCCCGAGATGCTACCGCCCGTGGTGGCACGATGACGCCCTCCGTTATAGAGTTGGGCATATCGATCATCACCCCCTTCGGCACTGACAACCAGCTGATCCCCGTCAATGATGATGTCCTTGTAAAAACGGGGTTCCCGTCCGCTCCAGGGATCGTCGGGATCGTAACCCGAAGCGGGATCATCGATAGGAAGACCGTTTGCCATCCCGTAATTCTTCACAAAACTGTGTGCGGGTACTTCAACGCCTGCATACCCACCTCCAAACTGGGTGGGAAGAGTGCCGTACACGGTCGAATACTTAACCCTTGACTGCATGTATACCGTCGGCTTCATGATGGCTTCCGTACCACCGGGAAGAACCCGGTTGCCTGGAGACCAAACCCAGAAATTATCCGTCCAGTTGCTCCAATTTATTAGCTGGTAGGCTCCGGTGGTATTGCAAATGTCGAGCACCTGACCAAAAACATCGGCTGCACGCTTGCAAAGTTCTGCATCGAACTCATTCTTGCCCGTTGACTCCTCATTCATCATCGGACTTGCCGCATATAATAAATTTTTACCCAGATATCCTAATGCGTAAATTTTATTGACACGCGGGCGATTGTTGCCAAAGGTGCGCTGCCCGACCGCAGTCTGATCCCAGTCGACAGGCAACAGCTCGGCGGCAGCCTCAAAGTCTTCCGCAGCCTTTAATGCCGTCTCTCTGTAATTTAACCGGGGAAGCTTTAAATTGTCCGCCGGCAGCAAAAACTTGTCTATATAGGGCAGACCGCCCCAATAACGCATCAGCTCAAAATGGAACCATCCCCTGAAAAACAGGCATTGCCCTTCAATCAGATTTTTCTCTTCCTCGGTGGCATCGGTCAGCAAATCAAGCTTGCTCAAGCCCATGTTAGCCTTCCTGATACCATACCAGCACAAAGGCCAAACCCTCTTGGTACGGGTCTCAAGATTGGTGTTGGCTCCTATCGAGGCATTGTAAAAGGGACGATCCTGATACCAGTAATTGCCCACATCAAAAGCATAGGGAGAATTATTCAGTGTCTCATCGGCAAACAGGTAATTATTCCATGCACCTGCCTTGTTGTAATCGGTGATACAATTGTACATCTCCTCGACAAATCCCTGAAAGCTGATGAAATTTTTAAAAGCATCATTCTCTTCAATATCCGACTGAGGAGATTTATCCAGATAACTTTCGCAAGAAGAGCATGTTACCAGGAATATAAGTAAATAACCTATTTTGTATATTTTACCCTTTTTCATACGATGAAATATTATTTTCAGTTGTCGTATGGAACTCTCGATGAACTAATTTAATCATCCACTTGGGTGGAATAATTGATTAAATTAGTTCATGTTCGTTTCATATCACTTGCGTTTTAAAATGTTACATTCGCTCCGACAGTTACCCTTTTAACCGCAGGATAAGCACCCATGCTGGCACTACCACCCACCGAAGTACCTTCCCTGTCATCAGGAAGATCTGACCAGAAAAACAAATTGTTCCCGTTTATATAAAGCTTAAAGGAGGATACCCCCACAAATCCAAGCCACCTGTTACGATCTTTTTCGAAAAGATAAGCAATCTCAGCGGTTTTAAGACGCAAATAAGAGGCATCATACAGATAATAATTTCCAATGTTTTGCCCCGCTGTCTTCCACCTGGGCAAAAAAGAACTCGCATCCTGATTGTCTTTGGACCAGTGATCACGTACGTGTTCGAAAACTATATTGGTGTTGCTGGAAAAATTCATCAAAGGAACTGAACGCGAAGCATTGCTTACACCGTAGAACTGAACCATGACACTGAAATTCTTATATTCAACACCAAGCGATGTACTGTAGGTGTTCTGCGGAATATTGGAATACCCGTAGGGAACATAATCGTAGTCGTTGATGATACCGTCGCTGTTAAAATCCAGCAAATTGTAAAAACCGGGCATCTTGTAATCATCATTTGTTGCATTGGGAACACTGGCATAAACCTCATCCCAGTTGCTGTAAAATCCGGTCTCCAGCAAGGTCCTGGTCTGACCGATGGGGAAACCCTGAGCCTTCTGATAAGCGGGCAACAAGACAGGATCATCCTTGAACACTACCTTGTTCTCATTGTGGGAAAAAGAAAAGGTTGACCATAAATGCAGCTCGTGAAGCCTTTTGTTGAACTTGAGCTCAACCTCATAACCGGAAGAATTTACGCGCCCCAGATTGGCGGCAGGGGGAGAGGCACCAAAAAAGGCGGGAACACTCCTGGCACCACCGGCTATCAAAATATCCGTCCTCTTTTCCGTGAAATACTCCAGATTTACGGAAAACAAATTGTCAAGAACACTCACTTCAAATCCGTAATTTTGTTTCCGGGCTTTTTCCCAGTGGATATCCGGATTGCCAACGGATAATTCCTTGTACCATGTATAGGGACTCGCAGAGTTATTAGAACTCAGCAGAGAATTGCCTCCGTAGGAATACCGGGTGGAATACAGCCACCGGGAACTGCCCGACCGGTCATCACCCACATACCCCATGGTATAACGAAGCTTCAGCTTGTCCAGCCAATCCCGTTTTAAAAATCTTTCATTGCCCATGTTCCAGCCTATGCCCAGAGAAGGGAAAAAGTCAAACCGGTATCCCGAACCAAATTGTTCGGAACCGTTGTATGCGCCGTTGAATTCAAAAAGATACCTGGTATCGTAATCATAGGTGGCTCTGAAAACCCAGTCCTCGCGATAATGTTTGAATTCACTGCCGCTGGCGTACTCATCGCGCGTGAATACTCCCATGGCGCCTACACTGTGTAATCCGAACTTCTGTGCGTAATTAAGCTGAAACTGATAATTAAGCCTCCTGTAAACCCCGCCCGAACCAATCGTCTCGGCATTGATGGTCCAGGGTAATTGTACCCAATCGTACCGGTATAATCCACCGATGGGATAATAAGTGGAGTATTCGCCTGGATCCTGATCGGGACCGGTGTACAGCGTGGGATTGATGACAACAAAAGGGGTATTGCTTGTATTGTAAAGCGGCCAGACGGTATTTTGAGAATCAAAAATCCCTCCCTGTGATACTACATTGTTATCGTAACTTAAAGCTGCTTTGGCGCTCAATCCCCTTGTTATAAAATCAAGATTTTGTTCCACTATAAAGTCGGCATTTAATTCGGTGGCCCTGCGGTACCTTAATCCGCTGTTGAAAACAACTGAAACGGGGTTGTACATGTTGCTAACCGATGTTGACCATCCCCAGCGTCCGTCGGGATATTGCGGAAGAAATACATCGGGAGGCATAAAATAAATAGCCTGCCACATCAAATAGTCCTTATCACCTACACCTTCTCCGTTGTAGTTTGTATTTTTCTGACTGTAGTACCCTGAGAGGTTCAACTTTAAAGTAGTCGTCCCGGTGAGCTGAAAGTCGATATTGCTCCTGAAATTAAAACGGTCAAAATTATAGTTGGGATCATAATTTTTGTTGTTTTCATAATGCCTGAACATATCGCCTACATGCGAATAGGCCAGGGTACCGAAATACTGCACAACTTTATTTCCACCGGAGACATTTAAAGTCGCCTTGTTGGAATAACCGACATCTTTGAACATAGCCTCTCTCCAGTTGACATTCGGGTAAATTACCGCATATTCCGTCGATTGCGGCAACCTGTACCGTGTGACTATCTCATAAGGAATATAATCCAGCCACGAGGGTTCGTTAAGCGGGACTTCCCGCTCTATTGCCAGATTCCTCATCCGTATGGCATCGTAGGAGTCCATCATGC